>Ga0116164_10000651_pt1 | contig 28762 bp, 32 predicted proteins | sample AD_UKC109_MetaG_FD_89888 | JGI IMG/M metagenome (GOLD analysis project Ga0116164, IMG submission 89888) | Active sludge microbial communities of municipal wastewater-treating anaerobic digesters from Hong Kong - AD_UKC109_MetaG | ecosystem: Engineered > Bioreactor > Anaerobic > Digestate... | reverse complement strand
CCTGTAGAGGGCCGCGGCTATGCCATACGCCGCGAACATTCCGGCAGCTATGTCGGTGATCGCAAGCCCCACCTTCACCGGTGGACCATCCTTTTCGCCGGTAATACTCATAATGCCGCTCATTCCCTGTATGACCTGGTCATACCCCGGCCTCTTCTTATATGGGCCGTCCTGTCCAAACCCCGAGATCGAGGCGTAGACTATCTTGGGATTTATCTTCTTTACCTGGTCATAGTCTATCCCCAGCCTGGTGGCGACACCGGGCCTGAAGTTCTCAACCACTATGTCGGCATTCCTGACAAGATTGTTTAGGATCTCTTTTCCCTTCTCGCTCTTCAGATTAAGTGTCATGCTCTTCTTGTTCCTATTGACACTCAGAAAGTAAGAAGATACGCCGTTCACAAAAGGGGGGCCCCATGCGCGGGAATTGTCCCCTATGCCTGGCACTTCTATCTTTATGACATCGGCACCTTGGTCAGCCAACATCGTTGTGCAGAAAGGACCTGAGAGTGCCTGTGTTAGGTCGATGACCTTGATTCCTTCTAGTACGCTCATCACGACACCTTGCACAAATGTAGTGATGCCAAATATAAAATTTATGCAAACAAATCATGAATTGTAACAAAACATTTTAAAATAGATTGCTCAATTGGACTTGGGGGCTCGTGGATTAGTCTGGAATATCGCTGCCTTCGCAAGGCAGAGACCTCGGGTTCAAATCCCGACGAGTCCACCATAATTTTTTAATAAAGTACTGGCCGATATTGGTGCCGAATATAGAGTTGATAAGAAGAAATGATGGGATGTCCTTTTCAGACATCCACTTCAAGCCCAAGTTTTTTCTCAAATTCCTTGTACCTGTTCCTGACGGTGACCTCAGTGACCTTCGCCACTTCGGCAACCTCCTTTTGGGTCCTGCGTTCGCCTTCCTGGATGCTGGCTATGTACAGGGCAGCGGCCGATGTGCCCATAGGTCCCTTTCCGGACGTCAGTCCCGCCTTGAAGGCCTGCTGAAGGATCTCTACCGCCCTTCTCTGGACCTTTGGCGAGAGGCCAAGCTTTGATGAGAATCTTGGAATGTAACTGATCGGATTCGTGGGTGCGAGCTCCAACTGCAACTGGAACGATATGAAACGGTAGCTTCTGCCGATCTCCTTTCTGGAGACGTGGGAAACCTCCTCGATCTCGTTCAACGTCCTTGGGATTCCCGCCTTCCTGCAGGCGGCGTATACGGCCGCTGCGGTCACGCTCTCGATGGACCTTCCCCTGATGAGTCCCGCGTCAAGGGCGTTCCTGTATATGACGGCGGCATCCTCCTTTATCGTGTTCGGCAGCCTAAGGTTGGAACAGAGACGATTCAGCTCGACGAGGGCGAAGGACAGGTTCCTTTCCGCCGCGTCATTGACCCTTATCCTCTTTTGCCACTTCCTCAATCTGTAGATCTGGGACCTGCTCCCAGAACTGATGTCCTTCCCATATATGTCCCTGTCCCTCCAGTCTATCATGGTGGAAAGACCCTTGTCATGTATGGTAAAGGTAGACGGAGCGCCCGTTCTGGCCCTGTTGTTCTTTTGATCGAGGTCAAAGGCCCTCCATTCGGGCCCCCTGTCGACAATATCCTTCTTTATCACCAGACCGCAATCAAGGCATACAGTCTCAGCCCGATTGAAGTCCTTGATGAGCCTAGTACTGCCACAGTCCGGACATCTGGCATTATACTTGGTATCCTTTGCTTCAGTCTCAGCCATGTCATTACCTCTCTACAGGAAATGGTATCCTACTTTTTTAGAAAATTCCTGATAGAAATGTTTATATAGGAATAGACTGTCTATTTAAAAATCTTTCGGTAAATTATTTATTATTATACATCTCCCTGTATACTAATTCATGCCATTAAGAATAATAGTGGTCTAATAATAAGATTTATATTATGCAATTGATTATGAAAGAGCTATGCGGCTATAGTCTAGTGGTAGGACGGAGGCTTCCCAAGCCTTTAGCGCGGGTTCGAATCCCGCTAGCCGCACCTCAAAAAAATGGAAGTTATTTTATTTTAAAAGAATCTTCGATGTAGTAAAAATGTTCTCCAGAAATTTTGATTCTAACTACATCTCTATAAAATCTTAAAAAGTTTTCAACATTATCTCTTGAATAATGGACTCCATGCAAGTCGTTGGAAAGCCCATAGATGATGGAAATAATAAAAAAAGGAAATCAAACTCTTTCATATGTTAAAAGGAAAAATACAGAAAAATTAATAATTTATTATATCAATTATTATTCATAAACTGATATAGTGAACATGATGGAAACCAAAATGACTCTTTCCTTACAAACGGATTCAGATGGTTTTATCACTCAAGAATGTCCTGAATGCAGAAGAAAATTCAAAATACAATACACTGAACCTAAAAAAGGAGAAATGTTAAAATCATTATCTTATTGTCCTTATTGTGGATATAACGGAAAAGATTGTTTTTGGACCAGAGAACAAGTAGAATATATTGAAAAAATGACTATGAATAGAATAGTAGGCCCTATGCTAGACAGGTTTGGCAGACAATTAGAACATATGTCCAATAGTTTTATGAAAATAGAAACTTCAACTAGATATCAAAAACATGCAATAGCTCCAAAAGAGATTGAAGGATTAAGGAAATTTAACTTTAAATGTTGTATAGAACCAATAAAAATACTTGAAAATTGGGACTCCAATTTATACTGCATCATCTGTGGGAAGAGGGTCGAATTTAATGGTTGGAAATGAATCGAACAAATTGGCTTCTAGTCATGTTATTTCATACGAGCAATTTGAAGCATCCTATAAACGGTATAGAGACTTTCTTGATAATGTACTTTCTGCCAATCATAAGGACTTTGGACAGCATTTAAGAATTTTTTTGATATTTTTTGAGAACGATATAATATTTAGGCCTATTGCCCAACAAATAAAGTCCCATCCAAATGTTAATATAGATTTATGGTGGCAAACAGCTCAAAAATCCACAAGCTCCTTTGTAGGAAGTGGGGATTTTGTTTTACCCGACGATGAAAATGAGAGATTGTCTTTATTATATCAACTCTGTATGGCCATAAATACTGGTAAGATTCAATTGAACTCAATTGCAATGACTCTTTTTTATGGGAGAGGGTATGATGAGTGGGTAGACAAGTTTAATAATCATATTCTCAAACCAATGCTAAAATTATTAGATTATAAAATAGATGAAATTGAAAAAATACTAAGAAAGGAACATAAAAGAAAAGAAGAAATTAATGAGCAACAATATAGACGATACATCAATCAATCCATTTATATTTATGGAAATAGCTATGGCAATGTCGCAACAGGAAATGCAGTAGTAGTTGATAACCACATAATTATAAATAGCGATGAGGATTTGATAAATGCCTTAAGAATACTTAAATCATATGTTGAAAAAGAAGAATCCAATCCTTGTAATATTACAGAAGCTAATACTCTAATTGATGATTTAATTAAATTAACGATAAAAAATGGAAACAAAGTCGAATCTGCTGAAAAAGTAGATAAATTAATAAAAATCTGCCCTTGGATAAAAGTTAATTTGGCTCAGATCTCTAGGGGTGCTTTAGGAAGCATTGTGGCAGAAGGAGTTATTCAAGGAATTCGCTTTATAATCTTTGGTGCTTAGTTGTCTATATTCAATAGATTGAAATATGCAATTGGCATGTATATTCAATAAGTTCATAAAATAACAAGTTCGAATCCCGCTAGCCGCACCATTTTTTATCTACGATAATTTGGATTTTGGCAATCTCTGAAATAACTATGATTTTCAATGATAGAGAGACAATGTATCCAAGAATACGAAATCACAGAGCTATGGAAATATGAGAGCGAGAGATAATATATAATGGGGGTTAATGCCAACATAGGAAGTATGGGGCTACAAACCTATCTTGGCGATCCAATGTCAATATCCCATTCATTCCGAATTTGAGAGGTATTGGCAGTATAACCCTATGTTCTTTATCCTTTTCACAAAGTTTTCCACAGACTTCTCGACATAGAGATTGGCGCCCAGCGTATAACTCTTCTCGATGTCCTTTATATCAGATGATGTAGTCAGCATTACAACCGGAATGTTCTTCGTTTCGCTGTTCTTCTTGATCCATTCCAAGACCTCAAGACCATTCAGTTTTGGCAATTTGATGTCCAGCAATATGAGGCCCAGATTCGAATTGATCTTGTTTTCGTATTTGCCAGTACCCTGAAGATATTCCAAAGCCTCATTTCCATCCTCCACCCAATCAATGTTATTCGTGACGCCGGATTTTTTTAGTTCCCTCATGATCAGATGTGCATGATCGGGGTCATCCTCTACCAATAATATATTAAATGCGTTAGATTTCACTCAGATCAGCCTCCATATATGGAATTGTGAAGTAGAAGGTGCTTCCATGTCCCTTACTACTCTCAACCCAAATCTTTCCTCCGTAATGTTCAATGATCTTCTTTACAAATGCAAGGCCTACGCCGTTGCCTTTGGAATCTATGTCTCTTACTCTTTCAAATACTTTAAAAATTTTGTCGATATTTTCGGATTCTATGCCTATTCCATTGTCCCTTACATGGAAAATGACGCAATTATCCTGTCTTTCATACCCTACCTCTATTGAGGGTTCTCTCTGGTCTCCCATGAATATGACGGCGTTTTTTATTATGTTGTAAAATACCTCATTGAGGGCAGGTCTATCGTATACGACCGGAGGAAGCGACTTGTCAATAGCTATGTTCCAGTTGCTTATACCCTCTTCCTTGGAGATGTCATCAATGATCTTGCTTACCATCGTAAGGGATTCTATCTGCTCCTTTGGGGACTTTATCCTTCCTGCCCGCGATAGTTTCAAAAGGTCGTTGATAAGGGATTCCATCTTCTTCACATTTGCATCGATACGCTCAAGATAGTATCGTCCGTCCTTATCTAGAAGATCTTCGTAATCCTCCATGAGTATCTGTGTCATTCCCTGTATCGCCGTGAGGGGGGATCTCAGATCGTGGGAAATGGTATAGATGAAATTTTCGAGATCATCATTTTCCATTTCGGATCTTTCGCTGTTCGTATTTTTGTCATTGTCATTCAATATTCTGCACCTCAATGAAAGGAAACATGGAAATATAAAACATCTAATTATATATTATTTTCGGTAATTGAAGTATTAGTAGAATAATAAGTAAAATGTTTATTTACATTATAAATAGGTTCTTTATATTTACAGAAAGCTTTATAAAATCAAAATAGCAGTTGAACTTTATCTGGGACCGTAGGGTAGCTTGGCCCATCCTTCTGGCTTTGGGAGCCAGTGACCTGCGTTCAAATCGCGGCGGTCCCACCTGTCACTGAACTGAAACAACTCTTTTTTTAGCATATAATATAATGATGTCGTTAACATGATAGGGCCCAATGGATGGGCGATCACTGCAAAATCCATAAAGGGAGAGGGATCCGAACTGGTGATTACATTTTAATAACCAGCCCGCCATAAAGGAATTCATGATGGGCGTTGGCAAGAAAATCAAATCTTTTAGGGACATATTAGGCTGGCTGAACACAGAGAAAGGGGATATAGAGGAGTTTCTTGGCAATGTGATATACCTTGAATTCTGGGACCATACCAATCTTAGCAGCATCATGGCGTTATCGTTCACAAAAAGGCTATGGGAAAAATATGCTGAGCACGGGTTGCAGGTCATCGGAGTTCACAGTCCTGAATACGAGTTCGAGAGATATATGGGAAATCTCGAAGAGGCCGTTGAAAGGTATAATATAGAATATCCTGTGGCGCAGGACAACAACAACAGCACATGGCTGCTCTATGGGAATCGGTATGTGCCAAGGCAGTTCGTCGTGGACAAAGAGGGCGTGATACTGCATGAGAACATCGGCCAGGGCAATGAGGCTAATCTCGAGAAGACCATACGCGACGCCCTTGGCAAGGATGACGAAGAGTATGGACGACCACTGTGGGAAAAGGGAAAAAGGGAACCCATCCTCCTCGATGTCAGCCCGGAGACCTATCTCGGTTCAAAGGACATCATGTCCGTAAAGAAGTATCCCTCGTACCAGTTGGCCAACGAGGTCGTATACAACGACCCTGGCGAACATGAAATGAACAAGGTATACCTAAACGGCAGGTGGAAACAGTTCGATGAGTTCATAGAGAACGATGGGAACTCTGAGGAGTATCTGCTTTATAGATTCTACGCCCGGAATGTGTTTGTCGTGGCCTCGAGCTACAAGAACAACGCAAGATTCGATGTCTATTTGAACGGCGGCCTGGTGGCAAGGAATTTCGGTGGAAAAGACATTCTTTGGGACGGCGATGGAACATCGTATGTACAAGTGGATTTTTCCGGCCTTTATGGGTTGATAGGGGGCAGTGAGTTCATCGAAGGGGAGCTGAAGATCGTCCCTAAGGATGTGGGGCTTCAATTGTATGTCATATCCTTCACATGATGCGGATATGGGTGGCGTATAAAGATAGAATGTGGTATGACAGCGCCCTATTTTCTAGGAAAGTTCAGAAATGTATACAAAATCACTGTTAACATATGTTCTTTATTACATGCTTTCGACTGAGAAAAGTTTATATTTTACATGCGTACTATCTAACTAAGGTATTTGTGGACTGATGTTTTATGAAAACCTATGAAAACATATTGGAACTGAAAAATCACCTGAACAACAAGACCCAGTTTCTCATATTGGTCTACATAATACTGTTCTCGCCAGTAAGGCTCAAGGACCTTGCAGATTTCCTAAAATCCAACTTTGGGCTTACAAAGGGCGCAATATACCAGAATCTCAACTTCCTCCTGGAGAACGGATTCATCAGGAGGCTTTCAGACATAGAGGCGCTTAAGTACCGCTCTGAGAACAGGAGGATAATCCCTTCCATCTTTGAGAACACCACGAACATAGAGAACATTGAACCGTTCGAGATGGACAATCTGAAGAAAGAGGAAAATGTCAAGAGGATAATGGAGATGGCGCTTATCTCCCTGACCAAGGAGGATGCCCTGACCATGTGCTGGAACTCGCTATGGTTCCTGGCCGCAATGAAGGACAAGGTGGAAGAGAACAAGGATATGGAAATGGTAGTAAATTTCTTTAGGAACCTCAGAAGAGACATTATCAACGATAAAATAGAGTTCGAATAAGAAAATTATTAAAGTTATTAATTCAATAGGTGAAACAATGGCAGATAAGAGTCCAACTGGATTGATTGATGAATTGCATGACTTCTTCAATGATAAATCTAGCTACATCCCGAGATTATGCTTCCCAGAGACCAATCAGGAAGTTGGAGAAAGCACATATTTCATTATCGCCCTTTTCAAAAACATGCCGGACAATATAATTAGGGACATGACCGGCATCGGCTTTACCATCACATCCTATCAGATGGAAAAGGTCGGAGAGGAGTTCCTTGCCTACATAATCGCGAGAAGTGAAGATAAGGAAAAAGAGATTGGGGAATTGGAATCGTTGTTTTCAAATGACAGTGATGTCATCAATAAAAGGATCAGGAAGATATCGGCCCTGGAGAAAAATCCTTTCACATATCCTGTCAAACCTTATTCAGGCGTGAAGAGGTCCCTTCTTCTCGATCACGACCTGTTCCATGCACTATTCAGGACGATCACGTCAAGCCTTGGCAGCGGCGGCGACTACCTCATGTACATGTCGGGCATAAGTGTCGCAGACCACATATGGAACAAATACGACCTAGGCCAGTATGAGGAATTGGACGACCAGTTCCTCGTCCTTGAGGACCTGCTTAGGACAGTGGGATTCGGGATGGTGACGTTCGAGGACATAGATCCCCTCAGGAGCGAGGGCAAGATCGTGATAAAAAATTCCTTGGAAGAGTCCCTAAGCGAATCGTGTCCCCTCTTAAGGGGATTGCTCACAGAGATTCTGAGAAGGATCTTCGAGGATTCCAGCATAGAGGTCGTGGAGACCTCCTGTGTGAACAGGGGCGATGATGTCTGCGTGTTTGAACTCACCAGGGTCAGGAAGCTTTAAGAAAACTTCGTTTTCCATCCCTGATCGAAACTTGACATCTCTTTTTTGCCAAGGAATGTCGATTACGAAAATTATAAATAGTCACAATCATCCCTCAAGATATGGTATTTTTGGATAATTATTCCCACATAAGGGAAATGATAGAGAAAGAGATGGAACTCTACCTTTCCAACAAAATCCATAATAATAACAAACCCATTCTCGATGAATTTTATCAGCTTATACGTGATCATGTGTTCTCCGGCGGAAAGAGGCTCAGGCCGCTTTGCATGGTGATGGGGTACAGGGGTTATGTCGATGATTACAAGATAATAGGGCCGTCCATCTCCCCTGAGCTCGTTCATTCCTCGTCGCTCATACTCGATGACGCCATGGACGAGGATGTCATGAGGCATGGCAAGCCGACGTTCAACGCAATATATGCGGACAAGTTCCTCGACTCGCTCGGATTCAACTTCAACAAATACTCACTGGGCAGGTACTGGATAGAGAGAGACGCCTTAAAAGACCTGTTCTATGTACAAAGGGCGGTCTCAAGATACAGCTATGCCCTCTCGGTGCTTGGCTCGAACGTTATGTACTCGATGTCGATGGAAGTGCTCGGAAAGAGCGAGTTCGACAATGCCAAGATAGTTAGGGCGCTGGACCTGCAAAGAAAGATGTACCAGACCCTCAATGAAGGCCAGTTGATGGACATCCTATACGAGTCCATGCATTCAAACGAGGAGGAGTACCTGGCAATGATACACAGGAAGACGGGAATACTTTTCACATACCCAATAAGGATAGGGCTCGTCTTCGCTGGCAGGGAGGATGAGAGGATCATGGACGGTTATGCCAATGCCATATCCACCGCATTCCAGATAAGGGACGACATACTAGGCACCTTCGGATCCGAATCATTGACAGGCAAATCCGCATTCTCAGACATAGTGGATGGGAAGAGGACCCTGTTGGTCATAAAGGCCATGGAGAACGCATCCGACAACGACAGGAAGTTCCTTGAGAAGATACTGGGATACGTTCATGCATCCAAGGAGGACATAAATGCTGTGAGGGGCATATTCAAGGACACGGGGGCCTATGAATACTGCCAGTCCCTGGCGAAGCGGTACATCGAAGAAAGCAAATCGTTCATACCTGACGACATGTCGGGGGAATCCAGAGAGTTCTTCAGTTCACTAGCGGACTTCATCGTTAATAGGGAGCGCTAGAATCCCATATACGCGCCAGCAATCATCGTGAGCATGTATACGAGCAGCGTTGCATGGAATACGGGGATCACCCTATGCGCCTCCTCTGGTGTCGTGTCCGTCCTTAACCTCTTACAGATGTATGGCAGGGTGAACAGGGCAAATACGTACCCGATGTATGCCACCCCTCCCCTGTTGACGACATGGGGGAGACCGAGGACAAGATGCAACGCTACAAAACTCGCAATCCATTTCCAGTTACCATCCCTCCCATACATAGTGGTCACCGTATTCATCTTCCTTTCAATGTCGTTGTGGTGGTCGGAGAGGTCATTGATACCTAGATGGACCTCTGCCAGCGTATAGAAGAAGACCGCGTATAGTAGGGCCGTCAGGTCCGGCCTGCCGTAGCACAGATAACCACCAACTGCAAATAACATGAAGTCCGTCCTTCCAAGGAGCTGGGCGATGGGGAACCTTTGGCGCCTCTTCATCACCTGATAGAAGTATTCCATGAAGAACGTGTATGCCATTACTGCGTATATATAATAGCGATTGGGGCCCGGGAGCGTATATATCAAGGCGGCGATGATAACTATCAAGACAGCGTACATGATCTCGGCGCTACGCTTTGATATCTCCCCGGACGCCAGCGGTCGGGTGCCAAAGGGTCTCCAGTACTTCGTTATGTCCCAGTCCACGTCGCGCCTGTCATACTCTATGTCCACTATGTCATTTTGTATGAACGCAGCCTCGAATCCGAGGGTCGATATAAGTATCGCCTTTATGGTGATGGACCAGGAAAAGGAGCCGTAGTTGTCAAAGGCCATGAAAAGGCCTGCAAGGAAAATTACAGGCCATATGAATACAAAATGCAACCTGGTAAGATCCAGGTATGCCTTTAATTTGGAGTTTGTGCAGGGCAGGGACATTAAGGGAAAGATGGTTTTGGGATATTAATCCTTTACGGTCAAAGCTCCTCCAGGGCCAGCTCTATGCACACGAGCGTCGTGTAGACCTCCCGTTCGGTGGCCACGCCCATATGCCCCACCCTGAATATCTTGCCTTTCAGGTCTGCCTGTCCGCCGGCTATCTCAATGCCAAAGCGGCTGCTGAGGATCTTTTTGAACGCGGAGACATCGAAGTCTTCGGGCACCCTTGCCGCAGTGACAGTGTTCGAGCACCATTCCTCACCAATGGGGAAAAGCTCGAATCCCATGTCCTTCAGGCCTTCCCTTGCGATGTTTGCAAGATTCTTGTGTCTCTCCCACCTGTTCTCAAGGCCTTCCTCATCGATGATGTCAAGGGACTCCTTCAGGCCGTACACCAAGGATACCGGTGGTGTGTAGGGCGCATGCGCCTTGTCCTTCCTGTATCTCTTCAGGTCAAGGTAGTAGGCGTAGGAGTCGTTGGAGTCGATGACCTCCCATGCCTTGTCGCTAAGAGATATGAAGGCAAGGCCCGGTGGCAAGGCAAAGCATTTCTGTGATCCTGAGACGCATATGTCGACGTTCCAGAGGTCTGTTTCGAACACGTCGCCCGCAAGCGCGGATATCGTGTCCACCACAAGTATCGCATTCGTGTGCCTGACGAGCTCGCCGACATCCTCAACAGGGTTTCTGACCCCTGTGGAGGTCTCGTTGAATACCATTGTGACCACCTTGATATCGGGATGCTCACTGAGAACATCGGCAACCGACTCAACGTCCACCGGATGCCCCCATTCGGACTCGAGGACGAGCACATCGGCCCCGAAACTGCTCGCTATCTCGGCGAATCTCTCCGAGAACTTGCCGTTCACGAGGCAAAGCACCTTGTCATCAGGGGAGATGGTGTTCGACAGGGCCGCTTCCATGGCGGCAGTACCAGAACCGCACAGGACATATACATCGTTCTTGGTCCTAAAGACGCCCTTGAGCCTATTCATCTGTTCCAAGAACATCTCCGAGAATTCCTTGCCCCTGTGGGGTATTATCGGGGCGCTCATCGCCCTATTGATGCGCGCAGGCACTATGGTAGGTCCCGGTATCATAAGTAACAGGTCTTCCCTCATGAATTCACCAAGAATCAATATACAAGCCTTGTTAAAAATGTTTGCCATCTGCATCTGGTCATCGGAACTGGAAGAATATCTTATCCTGACGGTCAGTCGGAACGATACCATAAGGTTTATAAATAAACTGAAAAATGATGAATTGGAGGTAATTTCATAGCAGGTAGACCAAAAGCGCCGCCAGTAAGCATTGAAGAACAGATCTCAAGGATACGCTTGCCCAAGAACTTCGAGGTCATTGGCATCGTTGAACAGAGAATGGGATTTGGAAAGATGAGCGTCCTGTGTGTAGACGGAAATACGAGACTATGCAGGGTAAAGACGAAGCGAAGAGGAAAGAAGTGGATAATCGAGGGCGACATCGTCCTTGTGAAACCGTGGGAACTGCAGGGCGACATCAAGGGAGACATAATATTCAAATACACCAAAGCGCAGAGCGACTGGTTGAGAAGGAAGAATTATCTGAACTTCGAATAGTTTTCTTAGATGAATTTGCCTCGGTGGCTTAGCCTGGTATAGCGGCCGCCTCGTAAGCGGCAGATCGGGGGTTCAAAGCCCCCCCGGGGCTCCAATACGTTGGAATGTCACTTTTCTTACAGATAATATTATATAATCTGTTAATTATCTATCAGATTATCATTTCCTTTTTAAATAAAGCTACAGGAAGGCTGGCCAGATGAATGATGATGAACGCTTCAATCTCTTAAAAAGAAATCTTAACTATGTTTATGAAAGGGTGCCTCACTACAAGAAGGAATTCAAGTCGGCGGGTATAACACCGGACGACGTTAAAAACCTCGATGATCTGAGAAAGGCCCCCTTCCTATACAAGGACCACCTGAGGAGGTACTATCCCACAGGGATCCTGGCAGTGGACAAGAAAGATGTGGTAAGGTACCATGCATCCTCCGGCACCACAGGGAAGCCAACTGTCGTCTCTTACACGAACAACGATATCAAGACCTGGGCGGCCATGGTGGCCGATTGCCTCAGGCTCGTAGGTGTCACGGAGGGTGACATAATACAGAACTCCTATGGCTACGGCCTATTCACGGGAGGGCTTGGGCTCCACTACGGGGCCGAACAGCTCGGCGCCTCGGTTGTTCCCACCAGCGGCGGGAATACCCAAAGGCAGGTGCAGATAATGAAGGACTTCGGCGTGCATGTCCTCTGCTGCACACCATCGTATGCGCTCTACCTCTCGGAGGTAATGGAGGCCAATGGCATCGACCCAAAGGAATTGCCGCTCAAGGCGGGCATATTCGGCGCAGAGCCCTGGTCGGACAGCATGAGAAGGATGATAGAGGATGCACTTGACATCAAGGCATACGACATATACGGCATGAGCGAGCTTGGAGGACCCGGTGTTGGGATGGAATGCAAAAACCAGGACGGGCTCCACATTTGGGATGACAAGTTCATCGCCGAGATCATAGATCCGTCCACCGGCGAAGTCCTGCCACCAGGCAAGAAGGGCGAACTGGTCTTTACCTCGCTTTGGAAGGAGGCCTGTCCGGTGATACGATTCAGGACCGGCGACATCACGTATCTATACGAGGAGGAATGCGACTGCGGCAGGACCGTCCAGAGGATAGGAAGGATTATAGGCCGCACTGACGATATGCTGATAATAAGGGGGGTCAACGTGTTCCCCAGCCAGATCGAGCATGTCCTCTCAAGGATAAAGGGTGTGAGCGGCCATTACCAGATATATGTTGAGAGGAAGGGGTCCCTTGACATGATGGAGATATTCGTCGAGATGACTAAGAACATATTCAACGATTCGATGAACGAGATATTGGAGCTGAGGGAGCATATCGAGAAGGAGATGTACGCCATACTCAACATACATGTAAAGGTCAACATCGTTGAACCTGGCAAGATACCGAGAAGTGAGGGAAAGGCTAAGAGGGTAATTGACAAAAGGGTGATTTGATTGGTCTACCAGATATCGATATTTTTGGAGAATCGGCCAAACAGGCTGTTCAGGGTCACTGAGGTGTTGAGGGAAGAGAACATAAACCTCAAGGCCATCATGATCTCGGAGGCTGGGGAGTTCGGGATAGTGAGGGCGATCGTGGACGATCCCGATGCGGCCTACGGCGCGCTCAACGACAGGAACTTCACCGTGAAGAAGACGCAGGTGGTCGGCGTGGAGGTCTCTGACGGACCAGGCAATCTTTCGTCCATCGCTGAAGCGCTTGGCCTCAACGATGTGAACATGATATACCTTTACGCATTCACGGTCGCGGGGAAGAACACCGCATTCCTCATATTCAAGACCGACGACAATCAGAAGGCCAAGGAGATAATTAAGGAGAAGCTTGGTTTAAAGCTCATTTCCCAAAGGGACATCAACAATCTCTAGGCCTTTGCCTTCTCAGTCAGGCTTGAGAGGACATTCTCAACATGTCCCTTGACCTTGACATTATACCACCTGTCGGCCACCTTGCCCTTCGGGTCTATCAGAAAGGTGCTTCTCACGACACCATGATACTCCCTGCCATACATCTTCTTGAGCTGCCACACCCCATACCTTTCCAAAATCTCGTGGGTCCCATCGCTGAGCAGTGTCAGCCGAAGGCCGTTCCTTTCCGCAAACCTTGCGTGGCTCTCCACACTGTCCGGACTTATGCCCAGCACGTCTGCACCCAATGAAGAGAATCTCTCAATGTTTCTTGTGAAGTCCAAGGCCTCCATCGTGCAACCCTTTGTGCCATCCTTGGGATAGAAGTAGATCACCGTCCACCTCCCCAGAAGGTCTATGAGACAGATGTTCGAGCCCCTTTGGTCGGGAAGACAGAAATCTGGCGTTCTTTCGCCAATCTCGGTCATTTGTCACCACCTCGCAATCAATATGTGCCAGATATTAATATTTATATTGCTGTAGCACCACAAATACTCATGGATTCCAAGAAAATATTATTTATTATCCTGCCCCTTGTGGCAATGCTGTTCTCAGGTTGCATATTTGATGAAGAAGTGAGCGGCAGCGACTCTGGACCCAACATTAACGACGACGATGTCATAATCCTCGAGACGAGCGAGATGGACAGAGAGACGATAGAGGACCTGCAGGCCCAGATCGAGGAGCTTCGAGAAGCGAACATGGACCCGGACGGGGACGTGGCACTTGTGAGATTCTATGGGACGATAGGCGAGGAGGACCTTGGGACCTTCAGGGACGTTTTGGTCTCCATCGGGGACAACGATCTCTACTCTGCCGTCGTGCTTTGGATAGACACCCCCGGCGGGGGAGTAGGCTCAACCGCGGCCATGTACAACGAGATAGTGGACCTGCGTTCGAAGAAACCTGTTGTACTGTACACGAGCGAGATGCTGGCATCAGGAGGGTACTACATCGGCTGCGGCGCTGACCTGATAATAGCTGACCCGGATGCCCTCGTGGGGAACATAAGCACCATATACGTGCATACCGATGCATCCCAATACTACAGCGACTTCGGCTTGAAGATAACTGTCATCAAGACGGGGGAGTACAAGGACATAGGGGCGGACTGGAGGGGCCTGACAGACGAGGAGTACCTGTGGATGAAGAACATGACGTATGACGCCTACAACAGATTCGTCCATGTCGTCGCACTTGGCAGGAACATGACCAACGAGGAGGCCCTGGAGGTCTCTGACGGAAGGATATGGTCCGGGTCCGACGCTTTGGCGGCAGGACTGGTCGACCAGATAGGCGATCTCGACACCGCCATAGCGGCGGCCGAGGAACTTGCAGGGCTGACCAATGCAAGGGTGGTGCAGTTCGAGACGTGGGACGAAGGGTCCGTGAAGATGTCCGGATACAGCGTGGCGCTCAGGTATCAGTGGGAATATACGATAGAGGAATATATCAGCTAGTTACCTCTATCGATGCTATCTCTGGGATATACTTCTTGCTTTCGGTCTCAAGGACGTCCCTGATGGTCTCGGATATCTCCTTCTTGAGCCCGGAAGCGTTCAATTTTACATTTCCCTCTTCATCGATCTCTATCTTGTTCTTGGTGTGGTCGAAGTTGTTGAAGTGGATGTCTATCAACGCCCTGAGCTTTTCCCCGACATCATCCACCGTTCTCAAGACCTTTATGTCGTAAACAAGGTCCCTGCTCGCGAGACTATGATTGAAGTCAAGCGTCACCCTGCCAGAAGAAACATTCTTTACTGTGGCCCAGGTACCGCCTATGTCCAATCGCATCCCGGCCCTTGGCATTATACCCTGTTTCGAGAATTCCCTCAGTGGGACCGTCGTGATAAGCTTTGGGTCCCTCTTCCCAAATGCCTTCTCCGCAGGAATGTCGATGCTCTTCTCATCGCCCACGCCGAGCTCCAGCAAGGCATCATCAAGGCCTTCTAGGACATGGCGGGCACCAACTACCACAATTACAGGTCCGAACTTCTTGTTCGCCTGGTAAAGGCCGACCTCCTTGGCCTTCTCTTCATTGGTAACATCAAAATAATCGCCTGTGCTTTTGACCATCCCTAAATAATCAATCTCGACAAAGTCCCCTTCTTTCATCAGTACACCAACTGCAAATAAGGGAAGGCCATTTAAAAAAGTAACGTCAACCGTTGCACTGTCATTGGATTACCTGTCGGATATGTAGGATACCATACGCCATAGTATGCACTCAATCGTACTTTCTGAGGTAAGCCCCCTTGTCTATCACGTTCGCAAGGTATCTACCATTATAGATCCCAAATCCCAAAAAGAACCCTTCGGCGCCCCCCACGAGCTTTCTGCCCAGCGAAGGCACATGGGAAAGATTCTCCTTGAATATGTCCCTCCCATACAGGAACATCTGCGCATGTGCGCCATCGATGGATATCTTGTTCTTGGTGGCCATCTTGTAAAAGAGGGAACCGAACTCCAACGAGGGTCTGAATCTGCCCTTGGAGATCTCTCCCAGTTTCAATCCCAGGTATAGCGGGTCGTCGGGCACTTCGCTCAGATCCCCCAACAGGGCCATCGTCCCTGGCCCAAGGAGGTACAGTTCAACATACTTGCCGCGTTTCGACATCAAGGTCCCTGGGGGCAGGGCCCCGTGTGGGACTCCATAATGGTCCAGCTCCTTGTAGAGCTTCGCCTTCTCCTCTTCACTGGATCGTGAGACCATCATAATAAAACCTTGTCAATGCCATCTCAAGCCTTATCCTTTGCGCCAGCGGCAGCAGCCAATCTGGGGGCACTGAGTCCCTGCCGCCCCCCACACCCGGGCATGAAGTGTCGATATATATGTAGACCTCCTTGCCGTCGGGGAGGGTGAATCTGCACTCATCGCCGTCCCCCACAGGATCAAAGTAGATCGCATAGGGGAACAAACGGCATATGAGGGGTTTGAATTGGTGTATCGAGCACCTTTTGTCGTCAAGGAACACGCAACCATAGTCCCATTCCCTCCTGGCAAGCACAGGGGACCTTAGCCCGACATTGTATTCCATGAAGTCGACATCTTCATTGAATCGCCCTACACGTTCCATGTCCCCCTTCGAGAGGGGCACGGTCCTGCAGTGGCAGCATTTGCCGCACATCTTGCACTCATAGGACTGACCAATAAAAGGAACCAAAAATTCTTTCACAAAAAGAATAAGAAAAAGGGATTAAAAAAGATTTTTAATACCCTGACAGTTTCACGAGCTTTTCCCAGCGCCTGTCCACCTCTTCCTGGATGCCCTTGAGGACATCCTCATTGCCCGGGGCGAAAAGGTGCTTGAATCTGCCCTGCGACCTGAGATAGTCGGAGACGGGCACCTTCTCCTTCTTGCCGGTGGCAATGAGCTTCGACTGGCCCGTAAGCTCATACTTGTCGTTCTCGATCTCGTATATCGGCCAGAAGCAGCAGTCGACGGCCAGTTTTGCTATGTCTATGGATGCGTTGGATGCATGCCTCCATCCCCTTGGACAGGGGGAGAACGCGTTCATGAACTTCGGACCGTCTATCTCCATGGCCTTCTCGACCTTTTTCAAGAGGTCCATGTAGTACCCGGGTGACACCTGGCAGAGATAAGGCAGATGATGTCCTGCAATGACCTCCGTGAGGTCTTTAGGATACTGCTTCTTCCCAGGGATGGCCCTTCCGGCGGGGGAGGTCGTGGTGGCGGCGCCCTTCGGCGTCGCGGATGATCTCTGTATGCCTGTGTTCATGTATGCCTCGTTGTTGTAGCAGACGTACATGAAGTCATGGCCCCTCTCGAGGGCGCCCGACAGTGACTGGATGCCGATGTCGTAGGTACCGCCGTCGCCGCCGAAGGCTATGAACTTGACCTTCTGGTCGGCGGGTATCTCACCCTTTCTCTTCTTGGCCTTGAACATCGCTTCCGCACCGCTTATGGTGGCCGCAGAGTTCTCGAAGGCGTTGTGTATGAATGGATTCTTCCAAGCTGTGTATGGGTAGATGGTGGTCGAGACCTCAAGACAGCCTGTGGCACACGACACTACAACTGGATAGTCCGTGGCAAGCAGTATCTGTCTCACTATTATCGAGGCGCCGCAACCTGCGCAAAGCCTGTGCCCGCCCGTAAGTCTCTCTTCCCTCTCAGTAAGCTGTTTCAGATTGGCCATATCAATCACCCCTCACTCCAAGATAGTTAACATCGCCCGGCATCTTGTCCTTGGCGTCCATAAGTCTCTTGTACACGCCCTCAATCTGGACGGCGTTTATGTCCCTTCCGCCGAGCCCGAAGACATAGTCCACTATGTTGGGCCTCTCATCCGTGTCGTACATCGCGTTCCTGACCTCACTGAACAACGGGCCGCCGAACGCACCGAACGATTCCGAGCGGTCGAGCACGGCTATGTTCTTTATTCCTGCGAGCGCTTCCCTTATCTCCTCCGCAGGGAACGGCCTGAAAAGCCTGACCTTGAGCAATCCCACCTTCTTTCCCTCGGCCCTGAGCTTGTCGACCACATACTTCGTTGTACCTGCAGTACTGGACATGGTGACAATGGCGCAATCGGCATCGTCAAGATGGTATTTTTCCATTATCCCGTAATCCCTGCCGCAAAGATTGCTGTACTCGCTCGAGACCTTCTTTATCACGGGCAGGGCCTTCTTCATTGCCTCCACCTGCTGCCTCTTGTGCTCGAAGTAGTAATCTGTCAGGTCCAGAGGGCCGTAGGTCACAGGGTTCTCGATGTCGAGCAGGGGGTATACCGGTTGGTATTCCCCGATGAACTTCCTTACTTCATCATCCTCGAGGGTGTCGACCTTCTCTATCTTGTGGGACGTTATGAAACCGTCGAGATTGACCATCACCGGCAGTCTGACGTCCTTGTGCTCGCCGATCCTCGTCGCCATGAACATCGTGTCATACACTTCCTGGGCGTTCTCGTTGTAGATCTGTATCCATCCCGAGTCCCTGCACCCCATGGAGTCCGAATGGTCCCCGTGGATGTTGATCGGTGCTGAGAGTGCCCTGTTCATCACGCACATGACTATGGGAAGCCTGTTCGAAGCGGCGATGTACACTATCTCGAACATGAGGGCAAGTCCGTTGGCGGCTGTGGAGGTGATGACCCTCCCGCCTGCCGCGGCGGCCCCCACGCATGCGCTCATTGCGGAGTGCTCAGACTCGACACATATGAGCTCGGTGTCGACCTCGCCGTTGGCGTAGTATTCGCTGAACTTCTCCATCATAGTTGTCTGTGGCGTTATTGGATATGCAGCGACGACATGGGGATTGATCTGCTTCGTGGCGTAGGCTGCTGCGAAGTTGCCTGTCAAAGCCATTGACTTTGCCATCTTAATCACCCTCCTCGCCTTCGATGACCATCTTTATCGCATCGAACGGACATACCTTCTCGCATATTCCGCATCCCTTGCAGAAGTCGAAGTCCACGCCGACCATCTTCTTGTCCTTGACTATGATCGCCGTGTCTGGGCAGCATATCCAGCAGTACATGCAGTGCTTGCAGTTCTCCATTATGTGTACCGGCCTCTCGGTCCTCCATTCGCCCGTATGGTACTCCTGGGCGTTTCCGGCGTCCAATATAAGTCCGCCCCACGGTATCTCCTTCCATGTCTTCTCCTGGCTCATACGGACACCTCCTGATATGCGGCCTTTATGGCCTCCTTGTTGGCTATTATCGCTTTCTCAGGCAGTTTCTCACCGAACTTCTCCTCTGTCACCTTGAGAAGATTCTCAAGCTCGACCATTTTGCCTACCTTCACCAGCGCGCCGGCGCAGGAAGTGTTGGCCACGGGCCTGCCTATCTTCTCCATCGCTATCTTGGTGGCGTTGAGAGCGTATATCCTGCCCCCGAATCCAAGGGCGCTCCTAAGCTCTTCGACGCTCATCGGAGTGTTCACTATCAAAATGCCATCATCAGAGAGCCCATCGGTGACATCCACCTGCCCGATGAGCGTTGGATCAAGTACCATGACTATGTCAGGCGAATAGACCTGGCTGTGTATCTTTATGGGTTCATCGCTCAAGCGGGTGAAAGCCTTTATGGGCGCGCCCATTCTCTCAGGTCCGAACTCGGGGAACGCCTGAATGAAGTTGCCCTCAAGTATTGCCGCCTCTGCTATCAGCTCAGAGGCAGTGACAACCCCTTGGCCGCCCCTACCATGCCATCTTATTTCCATTAGACCCATCATTTATCCTCTCCAAAACATTCTACTTTCCTTTTGAGTTTGTTCCATTCGCTATCAACATACAACTGTAATGACTGGACCGTTTCCTCGTCCAGCTTTCTGAATCTACCCTGCGTCTTCAAGTATTCGAGTACAGGTTTCTTCTTCTCTTCGCGTATGTCTTTGTTTATCTTGTACTTACCATAGGTCACCTCATATATGGGAAATATACATGTCTCGGTTGCGAGACGAGACAACTCTATGGTCTTCTCTGGTGGGTATTTCCAGCCTGTCGGACATGGGGCATAGATATGCATGTAGCAAGGGCCCTCTATGTCTTTCATCTTCTCTGCTTTTTTTATCAAGTCCTCGGGGTAAGCCACCGAAGCCGTGCAAGTGTATGGTATGTCATGCGCGGCCATAATCTCGACTATGTTCTTCTTGTTCGTCTGTTTCCAGAAACGTGTCTTTCCGACTGGTGTTGTCGTGGTCCAGGCCCCTCTTGGTGTGGCCGAAGACCTCTGTATACCTGTGTTCATGTATGCTTCGTTATCATAACAGACATATTTCACGTCATGTCCCCTTTCCACAGCTCCGGAAAGGGCCTGTATGCCTATGTCCAAGGTACCTCCGTCACCTGCCCATCCTACGACGGTCACTCCTTCCTTCTTGCCTTTCGCCTTCAGGGCCGCCTCCATGCCTGATATCGCGGCACCTGTGGCCTCAAAGGCCACATACTGGAGTGGGACGTCCATGCAGGAATATGGAAAGACGCCTGGGATGACTGCCCAGCAGCACGCGGGGATGGCGAACATGGAGTTTTTCCCCAACGCCTTGAGAAGATATCTCATGGCCAAGGCTCCTCCGCATCCCAGACATGCCATATGTCCCTTTTCCATCAATTCCTGCTCTGGAAGTGTGGTCTTCATTGTTCTCCCCCCTTGAGACCTATCCACTTGAATGGTTCGTCCTTGGTGTCTTTGGTAACCATGCAGTCATTGATAACATCATGAATAACATCTAGTGTGACGTCTCGTCCGCCTATGCCGACGACATATCCCTTGACCAATGGCCTATTCTCCATGTCGTAGAGCGCGGACTTGACCTCGGTGAAGAAGGCACCCTCGTAACCGAAGCAGAAGCTTCTGTCCAGAACGCCTATCATCTTTGCCCCCTTGGCCAGTTCCCTCAGTTCCTTTATCGGGAATGGTCTGAAGACCCGCAATCTGGCAAGGCCTATCTTCTTGCCTTTCTCTCTCATCTCGTCCACGGCCACCCGGATGGTGGAGCTCATGGAACCCGCGGCGATAAGCACTATCTCGGCATCGTCGCACCTGTAAAGGTCCAAAAGTCCGCCGTATGAGCGGCCGAATCTCTTCTCGAACTCCCGTTCCGCATCGAGTATCTTTTCCCTGGCGGTTTCCATGGCCTCCGCCATCTTGTACCTGAACTCGTAATAGTACTGGTGTGGCATGCTTAGGGAACCGAAGCTCATGGGATTCTCCACATCGAGCCTTTGCTCAGGTTCGAACTTTCCAAGGAACTCGTCCACCTCTGCCTGCTCCGGCATGTCCACTATCTCGGATGTGTGTGAGAGAAGGAATGCATCCTCAGAGAGCATTGCGGGCATCATCACGTCCTTGTCCTCGGCCACCTTGTAAAGGATGAGCATGGTGTCCACGACCTCCTGGCAGGATTCGCAGTAGAACTGCATCCAGCCGGTGTCCCTCTGCGCAATGGTGTCGGTCTGGTCCGCCCAGACGCTCCACGGCGGGGCCACGGCCCTGTTGATGTTGACCATGACGATGGGCGTCCTTGATGCAGAGGCCCAATGAAGCACCTCATGCATCAACAGGAGACCCTGGGATGATGTGGCCGTGAACGTCCTAGCCCCCACAAGGGATGCGGATACGGCGGCCGCCATGGCAGAGTGCTCGGATTCGACCTTCACGAACTCGGTCTCGAACTCCCCGTTGGCTATTAAGTCCGCTATCTTCTCGACAATCTTGGTCTGGGGCGTGATGGGATATGCTGATATCACCTCCGCCCTTGCAAGCTTCGCGCCGTATGCGGCCGAGGCATTGCCAGATAACACCATCTTCATGTCGATTCCTCCACCATGACTATGGCATCGAACGGACACTCGTTGGCGCATATGCCGCAACCTTTGCAATAATCAAGATCGACCTTTGGATATTCGTCGACGATCAGAATGGAGAGGTCCGGACAGTACTTCCAGCATATTCCGCACTTTTTGCATTTTTCCAGGTCTATGACCGGCCTCATAGTTCTCCAACCGCCGGTCTTGAAAACAAGTGACTTGCCCGTGGCGATAGGTGACAACGGAAGGTCTTTGTAACCCTTGTATTCTATCTCATGCTCATCTGACATCTATTCCACCACCAGATTATCATACGCTTCCTTGGCGGCTTGGACGTTCTCCTCTATCTTGGATGGAACGCGATTGCTAATTGAGGAGGATAACATATCTATTGAGACCACCCCGGTAGCCCTTGAGACCGCACCAAGGATCGATGTGTTTACTATGGGCGAGTTCACGGACCCCAACTTGTATTTTCTAGCTATCTTGGTGGCATTCACGGTGGCGACATTACCATGTTCGATGGAGAGGTCAGAAGGTGCCCTGTGAGAGTTGACTATCAGCCATCCATCCTTATCAAGGCCCTCTGTGACATCGATGAAATCTAAAAGCGTTGGGTCCAGTACCACCACGTGGTCCGGATTGTAGATATTGGTCCTAATCCTTATCGGATTACTGTCTATTCTTGTGTAGGCCGTGACAGGCGCCCCTCTTCTCTCAACGCCAAAGTAGGGGAATGCCTGTACATATTTGCCCTCCAGGAAGGCGGCTTCGGCGAGGATTTCCGCACCAATGACAGCACCTTGGCCCCCCCTTCCGTGAAATCTTATCTCTATCAAGTTATTGCCTCCAAAAATATTAGATCAATCAGTTAGGATATTGCTTCAATAAGAATATTAAGATTCTATTTATCAGTGGTTTATAAATGTTTCTGATTATTATATATTAAGAATATAATATCGTAAACTAATTCCGTAAATTAATTTACAATATATTAAAATTATTATTCATATAAGGAAAAAATGAATAAAAAACGTAAGATATTAAGACAAGTAGTAAAAATGAAGAAAAAGTTGCCTATAATCTAGACCCCGTATCTTCAATGGGCGATTCCCGGGATACCGTTCGCCCTTCATCCAGAATCGATATGTTCGATTGACCCAAGGCCCTGAGCACGGGAACCGCAACCGTTGCGGATACCAGGGATATCGCCATCCTTTCAATGGGATATATGTACAGTATGGCCTTGTATGCTCCGGACGGAAGCTCGAACGGAGGGAATATGGCTATTGTGGAACCGAGAAGCTGGTCGCATAGCACGCCTGCGGTGCAGAACAGGACAAGCAAGGGGTATTGATACCTCGACTCCCTTATCTTCAGGCCCTTGAGCAATGGGCTCATGGCCGCTATGATAACACAGACACCTATCAGCATGTAAGGGTAGTACCATAGCTCAACGCCGTAGGGCGACACATACCAAAACGCCAGCGTGCACAAGATGACCAAAAGCGCCTCCCTTGCCTTTCCGAAGACCAGGAGGGCCGTGGTAAGCGCGCCGACTGTGGCAGGTATGAAAAAGAGGAACTGTATGCCCTGCCCTGTCAGGACCATCCCTGAAAACGAACCTACAAGAACTGCCAAGACCCCGAGCAACGGGCCCAATATCACGGCCACTATCTGGATCAGGACAGATCCCAGGGATATCGAATACCCTGTGCCGACTATCGGTATTATGGGCACGTAGCCAGAGGCGACTATCAGTGAGGCCATGATACCTATGAGTGCTATCTCCGTACCGCGTAATTTCATCGTATTCATCCACTGTAATTAAGTTCTATCGAATGTAGTATAGTACATAGAATAATATATAAAATTAACTGTTGAATATCGGGCATGGAGGAAAAATGTCTCGGATTCGGAGACCTGCAGGGTGACGTCTTTCCCTACATCCTATTCCTTCCAAAGGACAGGAAAAGGCTTGTGTCCATGCTGAACGGCGTTTTTGGCAGCGAGGCGAAGATAGAGATCCTTAAGAGGATACCCGCATGTGGGGACATAAGGATATATCAAAAGAACCTGATCGAAGAACTTCCCTACTCGAACAAGACCGTCATCAAGAATCTCAAAGAGCTCTGCGAGTTCAACATACTGCATGAGAACATGGAGAAGCAGAGAGGCGAGAAGGACGTATGGGTAAAATACTACCTCCTCGATGAAAAGATGACATGGCTGGTCCTGTTGTTCAAGGAGCCCTCGGAACTCAACAACATGGAAAGCATAATCAGGCAGCTCACGAGGCTCTATTACGGCAGCGTGGTGCAGTTGGGGGAGATGTACGGCATCACCGAGGACGAGATAAGGAAGGAGATATTCTAGCGCGCGGCCGAGACGATCTTGACTATGTCCCCGTCCTGCAGTTCGTAGTCGTCGGATATCCTTCTGCATGTCCTCGCGTTTACCGCATAGATGTAGTTCTTCGCTATGTCGGAATGGATCTTCTCCGCAAGGTCCCTGGGCGTTGAACCTGTTCTCATGAGGTACGCGTCCGGAAGCACCAGTTCCTTTCCATCGCACATCCTCTTCTCATTCTCAACTGGATAGACCACTATCCTGCCGAGGATGCCAAGTATGGACTCGTTGATGCATTTCTGGACCCCTGTGGAACCGTGTTTTTTCATCAGTGCCCTGACTTTTTCAAGTGCGTCCGACTGTTTTGGGGAAAGGTCCCCTATAGCCTCGAAGTCCGAATCTCCCGGAACGTATCGTATGAGCTCGGCGGTGGCCGCCTTCTTCAGCATAAGCTCTGCAACGGCGCTGACAGGCACGGAATGCTCCACGCCCTTCATGAGCGCCGATATCATGTCCTCGTCCGCGATGTCCATCTTGTTGGCCGCGATGAGTATGGGCCTCGTCCTCTTTCGTATCTCTGTCGCAAAGGCGGAGAGATCGTCATCGGTCCACGTCTTCGGCCTGTCCGGGTCGAGCGAGAGGGACTTGAGGGCGACGTATGCGTCCTCATCCGAGATACCGATGCCGGAAAAATGGTCGGCAATCACTTGGAATATGTTGGCGTTGGTCAGGTTGATCTTCCTTGAGAACTTCTCCCAGTTCCTCTTGAAGAGCGACACGAACCAGAGGTCTATCTCCCTCTCAAGGAACTTGACATCATCCATCGGGTCATGGGTCCCCTTCTTTACAGGATTGCCCGCCTCATCGGTGGAGCCCGATGCATCCACAACGTGAATGAGCACATTCGCCCTTCTGATGTCGTCCAGGAACTGATTCCCCAGTCCCTTGCCCTTGTGCGCGTCGGGGACTATCCCCGCAACGTCTATGACAGAGGTGGGGACGAGTCTTGTGCCATCGACGCACTGCGCGTTCCTCGGATTGCATTGGAGGCCCAGTTCGCCGCATGGGCATCTGGAGGTCACGTATGTCACCCCCTTGTTGGAATCTATCGTGGTGAATGGGTAGTTCGCGACCTCTGCCGCGCCGTGCGTGCACGCATTGAAAAAGGTCGATTTGCCTACGTTCGGTTTTCCTACGATCCCTATTTCCATAAAAACGCCATCATGCAATTAAATGCCAGGATATAAATACATTTCTCAATCCGAAACGGCCATGCGCGCATTGCGTGGTGTCCCGTATAAAATGTCAATGTTATCAAAAACAATATATTGGATGCCAGTGATAATGAAGTGGAATAAGATTAGTATATCTTGACATATAAACGAGTGGTCGATATGAAGGAACTGCCTTTGAACAAGTGGCACAAGAAGTACGGAAAGATGGAGGAATATGCCAATTGGGAAATGCCTGTTTGGTATGATGGCATAAAGCAGGAGCATCTTGCCGTTAGGAAAAATGTTGGCATCTTTGACGTGTCCCACATGGGAGAGATAATCTTCTCTGGAAAGGATGCCCTGAAATTCCTGCAGTTAACTACCACCAATGACATCTCGAGGCCACCCCCAATCTCCGGCACGTACACCCTCGTGCTGAACGAAAGGGGCTCTGTCAAGGATGAGACCCTTGTATATAACCTGGGCAAGGACACGTACATGATGGTCTGCGACGCCGTGGCGGTGCCAAAACTGGTATCATACTTTCTCGCCCTTAAGGAGATCGTGGATGCCTTCGGCCCGCTTGACCTCGCCATCAAGGACGAGACCGATGCTACCTGCCTATTTTCGATACAGGGGCCCCTTGCACAGAGATTATGTGATGAGATGTTCTCTATCGACCTCACCGGTATGTGGTGGTTCCAGGCAAAGGCCGTCAAACATGAAGGCATGGACATCATACTCTCGAAGTCCGGTTATACTGGAGAGAACGGATTTGAGCTATTTTTCAAGCCCGCAGACCCTTCCCGGGCCATCGGCCTCTGGGACTATGTGATGGAATGTGGGAAGGAGTTCTCCATCACCCCATGCGGTATCGGCGCCAGAGACACCCTCCGGATAGAGTCTGGTTACACGCTCTATGGCCATGAGACCTATGAAGCGCAACTGCTGTCCACATGGGTGGACGAGGTGACGCCGCTCCAGGCAGGGCTCGACTTTGCGCTGCATATGGACAAGGAGTTCATAGGGAAGGAGGCCCTGCTGAGGCAGGGAAAGGAGGGCATCAGGACCAAACTGGCACATTTCGAACTGGGCGAGAAGGCAATTCCGCGAAGCGGTGACGGCATCTTCAAGGACGGGAGACAAGTGGGCAGCGTCACAAGCGGGACAAAGACACCCATACTGAGCTACTCCATCGCCATGGGTTATGTGGAAACAGGTACCGAGGGCGATGTGGACATTGAGATCAGGGGCAAGTTGCGAAAGGCAAAAATAGTTAACGCCCCATTCTATAATCCAAAAAGATATGGCGCATACAGGGAGACATGAACATGATAGTTGGAGATTATGAGATAAAGGAAGGGCTCAAGTACACGAAGGAACACGAATGGATCGAGATCGTTGGGGACATCATATCCATAGGGGTCACTGATTACGCCTCCAAGGAGATGGGGGATGTGGCGTTCATAGAGCTTCCAGAGGAAGGGAGGCATGTCGGCAAGGGAGAACTGCTCTGCGAGATCGAGTCCGTGAAGGCGGTATCGGAGGTCCTGAGCCCGGTCGACGGTAGCATAGTGGATTCCAACGGAGAGCTCGAGGACATGCCTGAGATGATAAACGAGGCCCCGTACGACTCTTGGATCGTGAAGGTGCGGTATGACAAGATGCCCGAGGGACTGTTGTCCGACAGCGAATACAGATCACTTATAGAAGATCTGCAGAAAAACTGAACCGGTGCGCATATGGAGTATGTCTCCCACCCGCTGATCAAGGAAGGTGCCATTGAAAAGAGAGCTTACCAGGAGACCATTTTAGCTAGCATTTCATCCAAAAGCTCCCTTGTGGTGCTGCCAACGGGGCTCGGGAAGACCATCATCGCCGCCATGCTCGTCGCACACAGGCTCAAAAACATGGGCGGCAAGGTCCTATTTATGGCGCCCACAAGGCCATTGGTCCTGCAGCATAAGGAGACATTTCTTTCTATTTTGGACATCGACCCAAAAAGCATGGCGCTTTTCACAGGCACCACCCCCCCTTCCAAAAGGCAGGGGTGTTACGCCGATGCGGCCATAGTCTTTGCCACCCCCCAGGTCATAGAGAATGACATCCTCTCAGGGCGCATAGACCTGAGCGCGTTTTCCCTATTGATAATAGACGAGGCTCACAGGGCTGTTGGGGACTATTCATACGTCTTCATTGCCAAGAGGTACAACGAGCTCAATACCCGGGGGCTGATACTCGCCATCACGGCCTCCCCAGGCTACGAGAGGGACAAGGTAAGGGAGATAATGGGCAATCTTGGGATAGAGAACGTCCATCTTGAAAACGAGGGATCACCCGAGGTCTCCCCCTATGTGCATGACATAGACATGGAATGGATAAAGCTTGACTTCCCCGAAGGCCTTGAGAGGGCCAGAAGGCTTATGCAGAGGGTCTATGACGAAAAGATAGACATGCTGATGAGATTCAAGCTGACCTCGAAACCTAGGCAGTATGTCAACAGGAGGGACCTCATAGCGATGGGGGAGAAGCTTCGCAAGGCCCTCAACTCGAAGAGCGGTGCGCAAGGCAACTACTATACGGCCATCAAGGCCCAGGCCGCCGCGCTCAAGCTCTCACACGCTTTGGAACTGTTGGAAACGCAGGGTGCCGAGGCCCTGCTCTCATACTTCGAAAAGGTAAAGAAGCAAAAATCACGGACATCAAGGGAGCTAGTGTCGGACGGAAGAATCACAAGGGCCCTCTTTGAAGTCACGAAGTTCGATGAACCCCATCCAAAGATGGTAAAGCTTGCAGAGGTCCTCGAAGGGTTGGGCGATGGACAGACAGCCATCGTGTTCACCCAGTACAGGGACACCACCAAAAGGATAACGGACATGCTTTCCCAGTGCAAGGGAATGCGCCCCGTCCGATTTATCGGACAGTCCAAGAGGGAGGACGACGAAGGCATGACCCAAAAGGGCCAAAAGGAGATATTGGACCAGTTCAGGAAGGGTGTGTACAACATCCTCGTTGCCACATCTGTCGCCGAGGAAGGCCTGGACATACCCAGTGTCGACCTAGTGGTGTTCTACGAACCGATACCCTCCGAGATCAGGACCATACAACGGAGGGGCAGGACCGGAAGGCGCAGGACCGGAAAGGCCATAGTTATGGTCATGAGGGGAACGGTCGACGAAGCGTACATGAAGGTCGCCATGG
>Ga0116164_10000650_pt1 | contig 28794 bp, 28 predicted proteins | sample AD_UKC109_MetaG_FD_89888 | JGI IMG/M metagenome (GOLD analysis project Ga0116164, IMG submission 89888) | Active sludge microbial communities of municipal wastewater-treating anaerobic digesters from Hong Kong - AD_UKC109_MetaG | ecosystem: Engineered > Bioreactor > Anaerobic > Digestate... | reverse complement strand
GGGCGCGGGGCCCTGCTCTCGCTCAAGGTCGGCGGGGGCAGTCTCCTCGGCTTTCTGGGGGGGACGCTCATGAAGATCGTTTTCAGCCTGGCCATGGCCGGGATATTCCTCTTCGAACTCCTCGCAGGAGGCTCGTAAGCCCGGCGGCGGCATTGCGGGATTGACGGCGGCACCGCCCCTCTATATTATGTCACGGTTGTTTTCCGGCCCCGTAGGACCGCACAGGAACTGAGACAGCCCGGGCTAACCCCGGCGCAGGCAATCCCGCAAAGGAGGACGACGATGGGAAACCTGAAGTATAAAGATTTCATCTGCACCCAGGAATGGGCGAAAGAGGACCTGGACCGGGTCTTGAAACTCGCGTTCGAGATGAAGCAGGACCGCTTCGGCTCCAAATACCTCGACATCCTCTTCCGCAAACAGTTCTTCATGTTCTTCTACAATCCTTCGGTCAGGACCCGGCAGTCCTTCGAGGCCGCCGCCACCGAACTGGGCGCCCACGCTCAGTTTCTGGAACCCAAGAGCATGCGCTTGAAGACGGCCAAGTCCGCGGGAGAAACCGTGGAGGACGCCGCCCAGGTCATGGACCGCTACGCCGCCGGACTGGGAATCCGCATCCTCGAGGATAAGATCGCCGCCTACGGCCAGGGGGACGATCTCCTCCGGGAATACGCCAAATGGGCGAAGATGCCCGTCATTTCCATGGCCCACGACAAGTTTCACCCGTGCCAAGGTTTGGCCGACGTCATGGGCTGGATCGAATGGCTGGCCCCGCAGGGCAAGCTGGCGACCGGTACGCTGGCCACGACCTTCGACCCCGACGCCCTCAAGGGGAAGAAGCTGCTTCTGACCTGGGCCCAGGGGGCTCTCTGCCGTTCCCTCTGCTCGGTTCAGGAAGCCATTCTCATCGGCAGCCGCTACGGCATGGACGTGACCGTGGCCCATCCCGAAGGTTACGATCTCGACCCCGAGGTCGTCGCCGCCGCCAAGATGAACTGCGAAACCAACGACCGGACCTTCGAGGTCACGCACGACTCCGCAGCCGGGTACGACGGGGCGCACGTCGTCTACTCCCGCAACTGGATGAGCCCCGAGGCCTACCGGGACGGAGAGCTTCGGAAGCAGGAAGAGATCGAAAAGGCGCTGGGATATCGGGGCTGGACCTGCACCGCCGAGAAAATGGCCGCGACGGACAACGGCATCTACACCCACCCGATGCCGATCGACCGCGGTTCGGAAGTGACCGACGAGGTCGCCAGCGGGCCCAATTCCTGTATCTACGATGTCGCCGAAAACCGTCTCCACGGGCAGAAAGCGGTCATGGCCGCGACCATGGCCGGTTTCCTCGATTGACGGGCGATCGACCCCTAACCAAGCGGAGAAAGTAAGATGGCAAGAAAAACAGTCGTAGTCGCCCTGGGCGGAAACGCGATCAAACAGGCCGACGAAAAGGGAACCGCGGAAGAACAGCGCCGCAACGTGGCCATCACCTGCGAGCAGCTGGTCAAACTGTTGAAAAAGGGTTACCGCCTGGTCATCACCCACGGGAACGGCCCCCAGGCCGGCAACCTGCTTATCCAGCAGGAAGCGGGCGCGGGGGAAGTCCCGCCCCAGCCTTTGGATATCGTGGGGGCCATGACCCAAGGCCAGATCGGGTATATGTTTCAGCAGACGCTGCAGAACATGCTCTGGCGGGAAAAGCTCCCGATCCCGGTCGCCGCGTTGGTCAACCAGGTGCTGGTCAGCGAAGACGATCCCGATTACCAGGACCCGAGCAAGCCGGTCGGCCCCTTTTACACCAAGGAAGAAGCCGCGAAGATCAAGGCCGAGCGCCCCGACTACATAATCAAGGAAGTCAAACCCGCCAACGTTGAAAAACGTTTCCGGCGGGTGGTGCCGTCGCCCGATCCTCTGAAGAATATCGAATACGACGCCGTGCGGCGGATGGTCAACTCCGGGATCATCGTCGTCTGCTCGGGCGGGGGCGGCGTTCCCGTCATCTATCGGGGCGACGACCTGGAGGGAACCGCGGCCGTGATCGACAAGGACAAGGCCGGGGAAAAACTGGCCGAAGTGGTGGGGGCGGATAAATTCCTCATCCTCACCGACGTCGACCACGCCAAGATCAACTTCGGCTCGCCCGAGGAAAAGAACGTGGAGTGCATCACCTACTCGGCAATGAAGAAGCTCTACGACCAGGGACATTTCAAGGCCGGGAGCATGGGCCCCAAGGTCCTCGCCTGCCTGCGCTTCCTGGCCTGGGGCGGACAGGAATCCATCATCACCAGCCTGGATAAGGCCGTGGACGCCCTGGCCGGCAAGTGCGGGACCAGGATCATCCCGGACCCCGTCTGCTGAGCCGGGTACCCGGCGGCTTTCGCCCCGGCGGCCCGGGCTCGGCCCGGGCCGCCGGGGACAACCTCCAGCCCATTTCACCACGGAACGCAGCGATGAGCTTTGCAATCGGTTTGACATGTATTTCCTGCGGCAGGACCCAGAAGATCGAAGGCATGCAGTACGTCTGTCCGGACTGCGGAGGGAACCTGGACGTCGAGTACGACTACGAGGCCGTCGCCCGCCGGCTCACCCGGGAAAGCCTGGCCCGCGACGACGACCGTTCGGTCTGGCGGTATTGGGACCTGCTCCCCCTCCGCGACCGCTCCCACGTTATGCCCATCCAGATCGGCTGGACCCCGCTTTACCCCGTCCGCCGGCTCGGCCGGAAGCTGGGGATGGAGAAACTCTATCTCAAGGACGACGGCCGCAACCCCAGCGCCTCCTTCAAGGACCGGGCCAGCTCCGTCGCCGTCGGCAAGGCCCTGGAACTGGGTTTCTCCGTGATCGCCGGGGCCTCGACCGGCAACGCCGCCTCCTCCACCGCCTGTCTCTGCGCCAGCCTGGGGATCTCCCCCACCATCTTCGTTCCCAAGGCGGCGCCCAAGGCCAAGATCGCTCAGTTGCTGGTTTTCGGGGCCCGGGTGTTCGCGGTCGACGGCAGCTACGACGACGCTTTCGATCTCTGCACCGAAGTCTGCCGGGAGTACGGATGGTATAACCGCAACACCGGGTACAACCCCTACACCCGGGAGGGTAAAAAAACCGTCTCCTACGAGATCTGCGAACAACTGGGATGGAACCCTCCCGACGCCGTGCTGGTCCCGGTCGGGGACGGCAACATCATCAGCGGCGTCTGGAAAGGTTTCAAGGACCTGCTGGCGGTGGGGCTGATCGACCGTCTTCCCCGGATCATCGCGGTGCAGTCGGAAAAAAGCGGGGCCATCGTCGACGCCCTCCCCGCCGGGCGCGAAATCCGGCCGGTCGCCGCCACCACCATCGCCGACAGCATCTCCGTCGATCTCCCCCGCGACGGAGCGGCGGCCGTGCGCGCGGTCCGGGAATCGGGGGGGACGGGCGTCCTGGTCGGCGATGAATCCATTCTGGAGGCCATCGTCGAAATCGCCCGGGGCGCGGGAGTTTTCGCCGAGCCCGCCGGGGCCACCGCCTACGCCGGCTTGAAGAAACTCCGGGAAACCGGCGGCGTCGGGCCCGGAGAAACCGTGGTTTTTCTCGTCACCGGCAACGGACTCAAGGACGTGCAGTCGGCGATGAAGGCCGTCGGCGAACCGACGCCGATGGCCCCCAGCCTGGAACGGTTCAAGGAGTACATGAGCAAGGAAGGATGAGATGCGCAAGGATTTGATCAGCATCGCGGATTTTTCCCGCGAGGATATCTGCCGGTTTTTCAGCTTGGCGGCCGTCCTTAAAAAACAGCGCCGGGACGGGGTCCGGCATCCCCTCCTGGAGGGCAAGGTCATGGCCATGATCTTCGAAAAGCCTTCCCTGCGCACCCGGGTGACCTTCGAAACCGGAATGTTCGATCTGGGGGGGACCGCGATCTATCTCTCCCCTTCCGACATCGGACTGGGAAAGCGCGAATCGGTCAAAGATACTGCCGAAAACCTGGAGCGCTGGGTCCACCTGATCATGGCCCGGACCTTTTCCCACCGCGCGGTGGAAGAACTGGCGGACTCCTGCTCGATCCCGGTTATCAACGCCCTCACCGATCTGCTTCATCCCTGCCAGGTCCTGGCCGACCTGTTGACCGTGATCGAACATTTCGATCTCGACCCCGCCGACCCCGACTTCGGAGGCATCGATTTCGCCTTCATCAGCGACGGGAACAACGTGGCCAATTCCTGGATCAACGCCGCCGGCGTTCTCGGTTTTTCCTTCACCATTTCCTGTCCGGAAGGATACGACCCCGACCCCGGGATCTGGGCCGAGGCCGAAAAACGGGGAGCCGCCCTGGCGTCCGTCCGGGACCCCCGGGCGGCGGCGGCGGGCAAGCGGGTCATCTATACCGACACCTGGGCGAGCATGGGACAGGAGGCGGAGGCCGAGAAACGGCGGAGAGTGTTCATGCCCTATCAGGTGAACGGGGAACTGCTGGCCCTGGCGGACCCCGGGGTGAAGGTTCTTCATTGCCAGCCCGCCCACCGGGGTTGGGAGATCACATCGGAGGTGATGGACGGCCCCCATTCGATCATCCTGGACGAAGCCGAAAACCGGCTCCATATCCAGAAAGCCATCATGGTCGAATTAGCCAAGGCGGCCGGGGTCGCCTGATCAGGACCCCGAACCGGGGGCGGGGGCCGGAGGCGGAGTTTCCCGGGTCCGGGTCTCGATGATCTTGACCGGCGTTCCCTCGCGGAGATTGTCGAGAAAGGTCAGGATGACCAGGTCCCCGGAAACGACTCCGGAAAAAATCTCGCGGCCGTCGCCGACCAGGGGGCCCGCCCTGACCCGCTGCAGGTGAGCCCGTCCCTCCCGGGCCACCCAAACCCGATCGTCCCCGGACCGAACCCCCTCCACCACGGCCCGGGCGGGAACCACAAAAGCGGCTCCGCGGCCCGGGGCCGAGAGGAAGGTCACCGAAAACGCCCCTTCCCAGGCGCTCTCCGTTTTCATCCCCTCCGGGCGGACCTTGACTTCGAGTTCCCCATCGGCGCCGGGAATGGGGGCGGCGGAGACCACGGTTCCGGCCAGTACCCGGCTTTCGGCGGCGCCGGTTCGGACGAGCGCTTGAGAACCGGGGCCGATCCATTCGGCTGCGGACGCCGGCAGGTTCAAAACCAGGACCGAACCCGCGGGAGAGGCTACCCGCAGCACCATTTCCCCGGGCGAAACCCGGTCCCCCCGCTGAACCGGACGGGAAACCACCAGGCCGGCGAAGGGGGCCCGGATCCGGCAGTCTTCAAGTTGCCGGAGGAGCGGGCTTCGATCCGGCGAACCCTCTTCCACCCCCGAAGCATCCAGGGCCTCGAGCTTCAGGCGGATCGGGTAGGAATCGAGGGAAGCCAGCTCCTCCCCCTCCTCCACCCGGGCGCCCATATCGACCCGGATATCCTCGATCCGGCCGCCCAGGGGAAATGAGAGATCGGAAACGCGCCCCCACTCCCACCGCGCCGGGTAGGTCCTCCCCGAAACCGCCCCGGAAGGAACCCGGAAGACTCTTACCGGCAGCGCTTCCGCGGCGCTTTTTTCCCCCCTTCCGCAGCCGAACACCACGGGCAGGAAAAGCAGTACCGCCGCCCGGCCGACGACCGGTGCCGAAGGGCGCATAAGCGTCGATATCAATCGAGCTGGCGCAGAACCCGCACTTCGTGGGTGCCGACGATCTCGAAACTGGGGGCGTACTGGTTGTTGTTGCGGTAGCCTTTAAAGGTGGCGGTGTATTTCTTGCCTCCCATTTCGATGAGATAATCGGCGCCGACCCGGCAGTTTTCGTGCAGGATTTCCTGGGCGGTGTGCATGGTTCCCTCCTTCCCCTTCGGGGGACGATCTCCCGTATCTTCTTCCCGTTCCTTATTCCAATTCCAGTCTCAGCTGACGTTCCAGCCCGCAGACTTCTTCGCCCAGCGCGGTCAGGCGAATTCCCCGGGCCACCCGTTTTTCCTTGGCCAGGTATCCCTTTTTCTCCAGGGCCTGTATGGCCTTGTGAACGGTGCCGGGGTTGGGGATATCCAGCGCCTCCTGGATCTCCTTGACGGTGGGCGGATAGAGGTTGCCATGGATAAACTCGAAAGCGAACGCCAGCACCCGATTCTGCAAATCGGTCAGAGGAAGCCTGATCTCAATACCCATGGCTACGGTATCTCCTTGCCGTTATGTTACCAATTTATTGCCCGCAGAGGCCGGGGTCAACCGTTTTTTAACTATTTTTTTCCCGAAAAGATCGCCGCGGGAGGCGTCCGGAAAAAAGTCTGCTCTGGCGGGAAGCGGGAGTTTCGACTATAATTCGCCCGTCAACCAACAAAGGGAGCGCGCGCCCGTGAAGGAACACACCGGTTCCGGCAATATCGTCGCCTATTGCCTTCTCTTCATCAGTTTCATCCTTCTCCTGGGGATATTCTACATCGCCCGCTCCATTCTCATTCCCTTCGCCATCGCCGGGCTCCTGGCCTACATCCTCTACCCCGCCATCGCTTTCATCCACCAGATCAAGCTTCCCGGGATCAAAAAACGGATTCCCTATTCCATCTCCGTCTTTCTGGTCATCGCCATCCTCCTGGCCATGATCGGCACCCTGGGGTTCTTCCTGGTCGGTCAGGCCAACAGTTTCGCCAATTCCCTTCCCGGCTACCTTTCCCGCCTTCAGGGATACATCCACGACTTTTCCCAAACCTACGACCGGCTGACCCAGCGGTTGAGCGAAATCATCCCCGGCTTGACTTTTTCCGGCAACGAACCGGTCAGTTTCTCCAGGCTGATCAGCGGGCTGATCAGCCGGCTCTTCAATACCATTCTTTCCCTGATCGGGATCTTCTCCAATATCCTCATCGTCCTCTTCATGCTGGTCCTGATCCTGGTGGACGCCCCGAATTTCAAGGAAAAGCTGATCAACGCCTGGGGAATCGGGAACCGGAGGCAGGCGGGAAAACTCGTCGTCGAACTGACCCGGAGCATCCGGGATTTCCTGCGCATCCGGACTCTGATCAATCTGGGCCTGGCCGTGGTCATGACCGGGGTGTTGCTCCTGCTGGGCGTGGATTACGCCTATATCTGGGGGCCGCTGACCGGGTTGCTCAACTACATCCCCTACATCGGCGCGGTCGTGGCCGCCCTCCCTCCGATCCTGGTGACCCTGGCCACGCACGACACCCTGACCATGCCCATCGTCGTCGCCCTATGCTATCTCGTCATTCAGAACATCGAGGGGAACTACCTCAGTCCCCGCATGATCGGGGACAAGGTCGATCTCAACAGTTTGACCGTCCTGCTCAGCCTGATCGTCTGGGGGTTCATCTGGGGGCCGATCGGAATGATTCTCTCCACCCCCCTGACCACCTGCTTCAAGATCATCTGCGACCACGTGGAGCTGCTGAAGCCGATCGGCGTGCTCCTGGGGGGGACCAGGGCCGGCCCGGGGACGGAGTACGGGAGCTGATGGGACGCACTCCCGGCAGCGGCGCCGTCATCGCCGGCCTTACCGTCGGCATCTCCGCGGCCTACTATCTGGCCTCCCTTCTCCCCGGCATTCCCCAGCCGGGCGCGGCGGTATACCAGTTCATCCTGGCGCTGGTCCTGATGTTCGCCGTTCCCGCCGCCATCATCCGCCGGACCGGAATGGGGAACCTGGCCGATTACGGATGGAAAAAACCGGTGCGCGGACGCGAACTCGCCTGGCTGGCGGTCGGGGTTCCGGCGGTTCTGACGATCTCCTGGTTTTCGGCGGATCAAGCCGATTTCCGCGGCTTCTATCCCCTCTTCGGCAAGGAATTCCCGCTCAGCGGAGCCAATATCCTCCTGGTCGTGCTCCTGGAGATTTCCTACCTGCTCTATTATATCGGTTGGGAATTTCTCTACCGCGGATTCGCCCTCTTCGGGCTCAAACGCGCCTGGGGCCTGGTCCCGGCCATGGTTTTTCAAGCCGCGGTGTCGGGAGCGATGCATCTGCATAAGCCCGCGGCCGAACTGGCGGCGTCGTTCCCGGCGGGGGTTGTCTTCGGCCTGGCGGCACTGCACTGCCGTTCCCTGAGGCCGGTGATCGTCTGTCACTGGCTGCTGGGGGCTTCGCTCGATCTCTTCATCCTTCTGCGGCCCTGAAATCCGTCCGCCGGGAGGGGAGAAGGCGCCGGTTCCGGGAAATCAGGCCTCCCCTCCGGCCTCCGTCTCCAGCCCGGCGCGGGGAAGGGTCAGGCGCCCCGCCAGAATCACCAGTCCGGCCAAAGCCATCCCGGCCAGGACGTCGACCACGTAGTGGTAGCGGAGGTAGACCGTGGAACAGATCAGAAGCATGACGACGGGCAGGTAGGCGCGGGCCAGGGGGCGAAACCAGCGGAAGGCCAGCCAGAGGGTGACCAGCGGGATCTCGGTGTGCCCGGAGGGGAAGCAGTCCCGGGGACAGGCCTCCATGAAATAAATCGCGGAGGCGAGCCGCTCCCGGCACCAGATGCCGCAGAGAGGAACATCGTGAACGACGGTGAAGCGGGGGCCGACGGCGGGGACGGCGAAATATCCCAGATAGGACAGCACGTAGCCGAGGGCGATCACCCAGACCGCGTGCTGAAAGGCGAGGCGGCGGCGCTGGAGGAAGAGAACGAGCAGGAGGACGACGGGGAGGAAGTAATTGGTGGCATACACGATCTGCATGAATTCGGTCAGACCCGGAACGGTGATCCGCTGCAGCCAGACGGTGGGATCGGTGCCGAACAGGAAACGATCGGCGGCGATCAGCCAGCCGTCGCGGTCGACCAAAAAACCGGGGTTGCGGTCGGAGTTGACCAGGAAATGAACCATATGGTAGCCGAAAAGAACGAGCGGGAGGGGTAGCCAGTTTCGAACCGTCCTCAGCACCCCGGACCCGGGGAAGCGTTCCTGGAGGAGGACCGTCGCGGCCAGAAAAGCGAGGGCGGACGTCACCGCCCCTTCCAGGGGAAGCCAGCCGGGGATCCGCTCGTGAAAGTAAAGGATGAACAGGAAGAGGTAGACCAGGTAGCCGGTCATGGCGGCTTCGGCGTAGCGGGTGTACTCCGACGGTTTCATCCGCGTTCCGGATGAGGGAGGACGGATACGGGGACGGCGGTCATTCTATGAACAGCGGAAGGGCGGGGTCGAACTCCTGCGCCCGGATCGAATATCCCGATTCGCCGTCCGCGACCCGGACGGCGGGGACCGGCTTCCCCTCCTCCTGCCATGCCCGCAGCGGGGGTTCGCGGAAGACGCCGAAGGCGGTTTCCAGGTTCAAAGCGCCGTCCGCGTCCACCGAAACGCTTTTCACGCCGGCGAAATCGAAGGCCGCCGCCGCCGGGTCGGCGCCGGGCGAGATTTCCAGCCGCGGTCGCGGACTGCCTTCGCGGAAGACATACCGGAGGTCGACCCCGGGCCAGATCCGGCGGTAAACCACTTCTTCGTACGTGGGGATGCCGGTCCTCCACTCCGTCTGCGGGCCGATGAAGTAATTGATCTTTCCGGGCAGCTCCTTTTCCCCCGCGGCCGACGCCGCCGGATCGGCGCCCCGGAGACGAAGCCGGAAAACCAGCCGTTCGAAGCTCGGCGGAGCCGTACCGTCTTTTCCCGGGAGGGCGTCGGTTTCCTCCCCGGGTTCGGTGGGGGCAACCTCCCGGATGAAATCGTAGACCATTCCTTCCCCGGTCAGGAAAACGTTTCCCCGGCGCCCCTTGAAATAAAAATCCACGTCCTCGGGGTATTGGCCGGTGTTGCGGATGAAGAAGGGCTTCACGTTCCCCAGCGACTGCCGAGCCGCCGCTTCCGAAAGGACCGGGGCCGGAGTCGGGACGGGTCCGGCGGCAGGGGACCCGGCCAGAAGGGGAACCAGCCAGAGCCACGCGCTCCCGATCACCGTCCCGCCCTCCTCACAGGCCCTGGATTTCCCGGTCCTTGGGGTAGGACACGGAATACTTGTAGGAGATCTCCCGGGAAGCTCCCGGGGGAACGTCCAGGCTCCATTTCATCAGCCCCGGGCCCTTCCCCTCCCATTCCGGCAGGGGCCGGGGCTCGACCTCGTCCATCTCCACCTTGATTTCGGCCGTCTGGGAGACCGGTACCTGGTCGACGACGTCGATCCGGGCGGAGGCGCGGGTGAAGTTTTCGACCTTGATCAGATACGCGTATTCCCGGTAAGCGGTGTCTCCCCGGAAGAGCCCTCCCTGGCGGGTTTCCTCGGAAGAAAGCGTGCGTTCGACCTTGACCCGGTCGTCGACCCCGAGGTCGAGCCGGCTCTCCTGGCCCGGGGTCGCCCCCTCGAACCGGGATTTGCCGATGAAGTCGTCGCCGTTGAAGACGTTGATTTCCCCGGGCAGGTAGGGAGCGTCCCCGTCGTTGACGAAACGGGCCTGCAGGTACACCGATTCCGAGAGCCGGGGAACGGCCAGGTAGGAGAACGTCCCCGGGAAAACGCGCCGGGCCAGCATCATCCCGTGGAACTGCCCGTCGGAAGGGATGTCCTGGGCGCGGGGCACCTGGAAAGAGACGGCGGCGCCGGTCTCGACCGCGACCGCGTCCTCGAAATCGGCCGCGGCTTCCTCCAACTCCGCCCCGGCGAAAGCTTCCTTGGCCATGAGTGCCCTGCCCTCGGACCTACGGTACATGGCTCCGGGAGCGGCCGAAACCTGGGGTTGAAGGAAGCGGATATACCAGGGCCGGGGCTCGGGCGGGGTTCCCCCCACCAGGGGCCGGGCGGTGGAGAGGGCCAGGTCCACCCCTTCCCAGTTCTCCCCGCTCGACTGCCGGACTTCGGCGCGGCAGTCGAGCGCCACCCGCCCCGCGGCCAGATCGGCGCGGGCGTCGTACACGGGCCGCCACAGGGCGCCCGGCACCATGTAGAGGAGCTCGAGTTTGAAGAGCCCGGGGGCGTCGGCTTCGATCGAAACCGTCACCGTCTTTTCCCGGCGCGAAGCCGCAGCCGGCCCCTGGATCTGGCGCAGTTCTTCCTCGACCGCGGCGATCTCCTTCCCGATCTTCTCCCGGTCCCGCTCCACGGCGACCGTTTTCTCCCCGATCGAGCCGGCCGACGAGCCGATGAATTCCAGCACCCCTTGCAACTGTTCCGGGGACGGAAGGGCCGCCGCCTTCTCCCCGGGGCGGACGGTGGCGAGAAAGGCGAGCTGAAGGGCCAGGGCGTCGAGCTGTTTTTTCAGCTCTTCCCGACGGTTCCGCAGGACTTCCAGCCTGGTTTCCAGTTTTTCCACCTCCTGGCGGCGGGGATTTTCCAGGAAAACGTTCTCGACGGCGATGCCGGTGATGGTAGTTTTCCCGGCGCCCAGCCCCCGGACTTGAACCGAATCGTCCATCAACGAGGGGGAGAGTCCCCGCAGGCGCAGTTCGGACGCCCCGGCGGGCACGGAAATTTCGGCATGGCGGGTAACCATGGCCGCCTGGCCGTAGACCGTGACCCGGGCGATGGGCGCGTCGACTTCCATCGGAAAGGCCGCCTCCGAAGCCGCCGCCAGCAGCATTGAAAACCCGATAACCGCCGCCGTTTTCATCCGCGCAACTCCTGTCTTGGTTGAGGTGACAACTAGTGTATAGTATACACGACCTTGCGGCGCCGGAGCCACCAATGAAATGGAGAGACCATAAACGGATCGCGGCCGAAATGGCGGAAAGTTTCGGCCTGAGCTATTTCGAACCGGAGATGGTCGAAGGGTCGGTGGAACCGGACAAGCGCCGAACCGTGGTGCACGTCTGGAAGCGCGCGCGGAAAACCACGCGGCACCGGATGTACCAGGCCCGGCGGGCCTATCTGAAGAACAACCTTTCCCGGTGCGCCCGGTTTCTCGGGATCGTCTCCCATTTCATCACCGACGGGATGGTTCACGGAAACATGGACCGGTTTTCCCATTCCGAGGACCACTCCACGGTCGAAGGGGACATCGGGGCCCGTTCCGATTTCACCGCCAAGCCCGCCGACACGATCGGGGAAGGGATTATCGACGGGGAGTTCGCTTTCCAGGAAATCGACGCTTTGGTCAAGGAAGGGCTTTCCCCGCTCACGCTCAACCGGGCCCTTTCCGTCCTGGGGGGGGCGGTCTTGAGCCCGGCCGCGCCGCCGCCCCAGGTGGTCAAAAGCAACGCCAACTTCACGGCCCGGATCCGCGGTCCTTTCTTCCGCGCCGCCGGCGGTGCGGCCCTGCTGGCCGCGGCCGGAGGAGGAGCCTACTTCAGCGACCCTCTCTGGGCGGTCCTGGCTCCTTTCGGCCTGCTGGCGGCGGGGAACGCGTTCTGCTTCCGCATATTAGCCTCCTGGGGGTGGGCCGCCGCGGGGGCGGCCGCCCTGGGTTTCGTCTATACCCTGGACGAGGCCCCGCAATGGAGCCGCCTGCTCCTCACCGGGCTGGGAGCCGCGCTCTGGCTGCGCCTGCGCTTCACCCCCGACCTGGCCCGGTGGGCGGTGCGGTGGTATAACATGCCCGAAACGGCGGGAAAACCGGGAAAGGGGGCCGAGGGGTGAAACGACGAAGCCTGGACATCCTCAGGGAACGGGGCGCGGTCGTACCCCTCCCCGAAAGCGTCGAAATCGCGCCCGAGGTCGACCTCGACCGGATCGACGCAGCCGGGCTGGTCATCCACCCCGGCTGCCGCCTCCGCGGCGCCCGGACCGCGATCGGCCCCGGGGCCCGGCTCGGCCAAGACGGTCCGGTTACCCTTCTCGACTGCCGGCTGGACCGGAACGTCACCCTGGAAGGCGGATCGTTTTCGGGTGCGGTCTTCCTCGAAGGCGCGCTGGTGGGCCCCGGAGCCCATGTCCGCCCGGGAACGCTCCTGGAAGAAGGCTCCCGCGCCGGACACGCGGTGGGCATGAAACAGACCGTTCTCTTCCCCTTCGTCACCCTGGGCAGCCTGATCAATTTCTGCGACGTCCTCATGGCGGGAGGAACCGGGAGCGGAAACCACAGCGAAGTCGGCTCCTCCTACATTCATTTCAACTTTACCCCCGCCCAGGACAAGGCCACTCCCTCACTGCTCGGGGACGTCCCCCGGGGCGTGATGCTGAATCAGGCGCCGATCTTTCTCGGCGGCCAGGGGGGGCTGGTCGGGCCGGTGAGGATCGGCTTCGGCACGACCATAGCGGCCGGGGTCGTCCGGCGCCGGGATTTCCTTCCCGGCGGAAAACTGCTTTTCGGAGGATCGAGGGCCGGAGGGGAAAAGGATTTCGACCCCGCGGTTATGGGGGACATTCTCGCCCGGGTCCGGAAAAACCTCCACTACCTGGCCAACCTTTTCGCCCTGCGGCGGTGGTACCTGGACGTGCGCATCCCCCGTTTCGGGGCCGACCCCCGGACGCGAGCGGCCCTGGCGGGAGCGGTCGAACTCCTCGACTCCGCAATCGCGGAACGGACCAAGCGGCTGGGGGAACTGGCCGATAAATGCTCTCTTTCGGCCGCCCGGATCGAAGACCGCGATTCCCCGGCCCGCAAGGGTCAACTGTCGTTTTGTTCCAACTGGGGGCGGATCCGGGATATCCTGGCGGGCCAGGCTTCTCGGGAAGGCGATCCGCGCGCCCGGGACGCCTTCCTCGCCGAATTCGAAGGCGCTCCCGTCGCGGCCGGCTACGTCGCGGCCGTCCAGGCGCTCTCCCCGGCCGCGGCCGCGGCCGGAACCGCCTGGCTGCAGGGAATCGTCGAAACCGTCGAGATCGAGGCCGCCGCCCCCCTGGAAAGCTGATTCCGGGGACCGGCAGGGGGGAGTGGAACGGGAGGGGAGCCGGCCCGGGCCGTCAACGCATGAGAAACGGCGGAAGTTCGACCGGGCGTCCCCGGCCGGGAACGGGGAGAGCCTGGGGATCGTGGGGGATACGAAGACCGCGTTCCCCGCGGCGGTCCCGGTAGAGATAAAGATAGCCGTCCTCCCCCACCTCCAACCGCAGCCAGGGCAACGGATCCCGGGCCGCTCCCAGCACGGGATTGCCCTCGAGGTCGTAGAGGGAATGGCAGCGGCGGCAGACGAAGGCGCCCCGTTCGTCCTTGGCCGGGTAGAACGTGGGCCCCCCGCGCAGCGTGCAGATGGAGGAGATGGCGTAGATGCCTTCTTCGTCGGAGACCAGGAAAGCGTCGTAGAAGATCAGGTGGCGGACGGTTCCCGGAGGGTAATCCGCCGGCCGCCCCAGCTTGAAGACGGGAGGCCGGGCGAAACCGGGCGGGGCGGCCAAGAATATTCCCGCCAAGACCGCGGCCGGCAGCGCTTTTTTCATCCCCCCTTCAGACCCGGGCCAGGTATTTATGGAAATCGAGGGCCAGCGCCTCCGTGGGTCGGCCGTCCCGTTCCACCTCGAGAAGACGTCCGCGGTCGAAGGCCACCGTTTCCCCCCGGCGGTATTCCCCCCGGATGGAACCGTCGTAGCAGATCAGGCGCAGGTGCCCCCGGGTTTCACCGCCGGCGAAGACGACGTCTTCCAGGTCCAGCACGATGGGGAGATAGCAGGAGTGGGAATCGTCGGCGACCGTTCCCCGCCCCTCCACCCCGTCCCGAACCAGGCGGACCCGGTCGCGGCCGCCGAGCGGAGCGTCGGCGACGTTTTCGTACACGAAGAAGGGGCAGATCAGGAAACCTTCGTGGTAGGTCCGAATCGGCCAGTACTTCCCGAACTCGAAAACCTGCCGGGAAGGGTCGCGGACCAGTTCGCGGATACGCTCGATCACCCGGGCGTTTTCTTCCATGGAGCCGGCGAAGATGACGTCGAAATCCATGTCCGCTTCCTCGATTTTCCCGTAGGCGAGGGAGCCGGTCACCCCCATCTTCTCCCGGGGGAAATCGAAGAGAGCCGAGGTTTTTTCCACCCACTCCCCCACCACCGGGTGCAGGGCGGTGCATTCGATCAGGGAATGGTGGGGATCGAAGTATCCGAGAAACTCCTCGAGGGGAAACTCCAGGGTGAAATCGGCCACCAGCGGTCGGGGCCGGGAAGGGTCGAGCCGGGGGTCGATTTCGTAATGTTTGACGATCTGGACGTCGTTGAGAATGGCGACATGCTCCCCTCCCACCCAGGCCTTGTGCATGGCCTCGTATCTGCGCCCCCAGATATCGGCGGTGCCCTCGGGGGTGGGATAGTAGATGATCTTGCCGATGAACTCCCCGGGGTGGGGATGGTAGTACCCATGGGAAAAAACGAAGCAGCCGTCGCGGCGCAGGAAGTAGACCGAATCCTTGACTCCCCCCGTCAGCGTTTCCAGGGGGACCAGAAACTTATTCATCATCGTATCGAAGGTGTCCGTCATCTTCGTACTCCTTCATGACCGTTCGCACATCAGGCCGGGGGGCCGTCGGTTCGTTCGCCGATCTTGCGGATGTTGTCCCAGAGAGTGACCAGGGCCGCCGTATACCGCGCCCCGGCGGCGGGCTTGATTTCCACCATCCGGGCGTTCATCCGCAGAATGTCGCCGTTGAAATATTCTCCGCGGAGGGCGCCGTCGTAAATGACGAGGGGAAGCCGCTCCCGGCTCTCCGGGCCCACCCGGACGTCCGCCATTTCCAACAGCGGCGGCATATACACGGTGTGGGTATCGTCGGCCACTACTCCTTCCACCTCGACGCCGTCGCGCAGCACCTCGACGGCGAAATCGGCCAAGGGGGCCTCGGCGGGATCGGCGTAGGTGAAAAAGGGGCAGATAAGGACGTCGGCTTCGTAAAACCGCATCGGCCACCACCGTCCGAACTCGACCACCATTCTTTCGGGAAGCGACGAAAGCGACCGGATCGTGCGGTAGACCCGGAGGTTGTCGGCCACGCTGCCCCGGATGACCAGGTCCAGGTCGTCGTCGCCCTCCTCGTAGCGGCCGTAGGCCAGGGAGCCGGTCAACCCCAGCCGTTCCCAAGGCACTTCCAGCACTTCGGAAGCGGCCCGGGCGGCGCGCGCGACCCAGGGGTACATTCCGGAGCAGACTTCCAGCGAATGGTGGGGATCGAAATACCCCAGAAACTCGTCGAGCCGGAAGGGCATCTCGTATTCGACGAAGACGGGGCGTTCGACCGCGGGATCGAGGGAAGGGTCGATCTCGCCGTGACGGCGGATCTGCTCGGGGTGCCCGACGTAGATGTACTCCTCGCCCTTCTTCTTTTTGGTGGTGCAGCCGTAGGGGCGCCCGAAGACGTCCACGGTTCCCCCCTCCTCGGGATAATAGATGATCTTGCCGTAGAGGCCGCCGGCGGGGTGGCAATAACCTTCGGTAAAGACGAATGAACCGTCCCGGCGCAGGAAATAAAGGGAATCGGTGGCCTTCCCTCCCAATTCCTCGATCGGCCGCAGAAAGTCTTTGAGCATTTGTTCGAAAGTATACTTCATTCCTGCTCCTGTTCTCCCGGTTCCACCGGGGAATCCATCGTCTCCCGGGGCCCGGAGCTCAATCCCGGACGCGGGAGATATCCGCACTGTGAGTGACGAGAAGGGCTTCGTAGCTTTTTCGAGGGGTCCATACGCCCACCCGGCGGCCGCGGAAGCGCAAGCGGTCTCCGTTGAAATATTCTCCCCGCAGGGAGCCGTCATACACGATCAGGTTCATGGGGTTCGAAGGCGAACCGCCGAGCGCGAGCGAGTCGAGGGAGAGGATCGGAGGCATATAGATGGAATGGGTGTCGTCGGCTACGGTCCCCTCCCCCTCCACATTTTCCTCCAGGACCTCCATCCGGCATTCCCGCAGGGGAATCTCTTCGTCCCGGGCGTAATTGAAGAACGAACAGATCATCACGCCCTTCCAGAAAAAACGGATCGGCCACAGCTTTCCGAACTCGAAGACCCGGTTGTCCCGGTTCCGGGTATGTTCCCGGATCAGTTCCAGGACCCGACGGTTGGCTTCCAAGGTCCCGTACCAGACCAGGTCGACGTCTTCGTCCTCTTCCTGGAATTTACCGTAGCAGGAGGACCCGGTCACGCCCAGGTCGGAAACCGGAACCGAAAAACCTCGGGCCAGATCGGTGACGACGGCTTTCATCCGGGGAAACACCTCCATGGCCGTAGCCAGGGAACGGCGATGTTCGAAAACACCGACAAAATCCGCCAGGGGCAGTTCGACATGGTATTCGGCGTACATCGGCCGCGGGGCCGCCGGATCCAGACCCGGGGTCAATTCGTACTGGAGAGAGAGCTGTTCCTCGTGGGGGATGAGTTCGGTCTTCCCGTCGACGACGCGTTTGTAGCTGCTTCGGAAACGGCGCCCGAAGATATCCACGCCGCCGGCGGGATCGGGCTGAAGCATGATCTTGCCGGTCATGCCCCCTTCGGGATGACAGTAACCTTCGGTGAAGGCGAAGGATCCGTCGCGCCGAAGAAAATACAGGGCGTCGAGAACGCCGCGGTCCAGACAGGAGAGCGGACTGATAAACCGCTTGATCATCTCCTCGTATAGTTCAACCATCGTTCGATATCCTTCCTGCATACCGGGGTCGCGAACCCGGCTGGTACGGGGAGCCAGATCGGCCTGCCCCGGGCGAGCGTTGCATACTATGACAGCATGCTTCCCCAGTCAATCCCGAAATCCGTTGACAAGGGCCGTCGCCGTCCGGAGACACGCGGCGGCCGTATCCGGGCGGCGCCGGGACCCGCTTCAGCGGGCGCGGCCCGGGGAGGCCGCCGCCCGGCCTACCAGCCAGGCCACGCCGAAGGTGACGGCGACGCCGGCCAGCGCGGCCATGACGGTGGAGAGGAACTCTCCCTCGACGCAAAGAACGCGATAGTCGGGAAAGGGGGCGGCGAAGGACGGGGCGGCGGCGTGGAGAAAGCGATAGCGATCCGCCACCCATTCCAGTCCGTCGGGAAGCCCGGAAGCGAAGGGGCTGAGCAGCAGGGCCACCAGGACCGCCGCGCCCAGGGGAACGGCGAGCCGGCGCCCGGCGCCGGCTCGGGCGGGAACTGAAGCCCGCAGGAAGAGGCAGCAGCCGACGGTGATGGCGGCTTCGCCCACGCCGATCAAGGCGTGCGTGCCCGCCATGGCTGACGCCACCGTCCCAAACCCGATGACCCCGGCCAGGGAGAGCTCCGCCGCGACCGCCAGCGAAGCCAGCACGACCGAAAGCCAGGAAGCCCCCGCCAGGGCGACGTAGCGGCGAACCGGGCCCGGGGAAGACCCGGCGGCGGCGGAGGCGAGGACGCCGCCCAGACCCGCCCCGATCAGAGCCATGTTGAAGACGTTGGCGCCGAGAACGCTCAATCCTCCGTCGGAAAAAACCAGGCACTGGACGGAAACCACCACCGCCAAAGAGAGTATCCCGAAGGGGATCCCGAGCAGGGATGCCGCCAGGACACCTCCCAGAAGGTGCCCGGAGGTGCCCCCGGAAATGGGGAAATTAAGCATCTGGGCGGCGAATATCAAGGCGGTGACGGCGGCGAACCTCCCCGCCGTCGGGCGCCGGACGCTCCGGACCGCGGCCCAGGCGGCGCCGGCACCCCGGAGGCGCTGAGGGCGGCGGTGACGGGACAGACCGCCCCGTGCAGCATGGCGTCGGGAATGTGCATGGCCAATCTTCTCCTTGTTTTCCGATTTCGGCTCCGCCCTTCGCGGCGCGCACGGAAGACGGAGTGTTTTTCAGTATAGCCGAACACCCCGGAACCCGCAACCGCGCCGAGTCGAGGAAGGAGAAAGGCATCTTGCTTTTGCGCATCCGCGGCGGGCGTGTTAGAATTCCCCGAAACGAGGGTCCCGACTTGTCCAAGATCCTGATAGTCGACGACAACCGCGACGAGCGGCGGATGATCGAACTGATCATCCAACAATATTCCAACCACGAAACCGTCTTCGCCGAAAACGGCGTCCAGGCGGTGGAGGCGGCGCCCGGCACCGATCTCATTCTCATGGACGTGATGATGCCCGGCGAAGACGGCGTCGCGGTTTTCCAACGCCTGCGCCGGGACCGGAAAACGGCGTCGATCCCGGTGGTATTCATGTCGGCCTACCCGGACTCCCTCAAGGAGCGGCTCTCCCCCGAGCATGCCGAAAAGATCGAATGCCTCTCCAAACCCATCAACCCGGACAAGCTGGTAACCCGCATCAACCAGGCCCTGGATCAGACCAGGGCCCACAGCCAGCTGCTGGCCCAGAACTTTTCCGCGACGGAACAGCTCACCATCCTCCTGACCGCCATCGAACAGACCGGCGACGGCATCACGCTCACCGACAAGGACCGGAACTGGCTCTTCATCAACCAGGCCGAAGTGGAGATGTTCGGGTATACGCTCGAAGAGTTCCAGAAACTCGATGCCGGCGACATCTACACGCCCGAGAGCTACCGGAAACTGATGGAGGAGGCCATCCCCCGGATAAGCCGGGAAGGCCACTGGGAAGGGGAACTGACCGCCACCCGCAAAGAGGGGCTGCGGTTCCCGGTCCTGGTCAGCCTCTCCCTGCTGACCGACAACTCCGGCAAGTTCCTGGGGATCATCGGCATCACCAAGGACATCAGCGTCCTGAAAAACGCCTACGCGGAACTTCAGGAAGCCCAGGAAGCCCTGGTGCGGTCGGAGCGTCTGAACGCCCTGGGGGAGATGGTCGAGGGGATCGCCCACGAGTTCAACAACATCCTGGCCAACATCCTCGGCAACACCCAGCTGCTGCTTCAGTCGGAGCGCGAGCCCTCGATCCAGAAACGGCTGCGCAGCATCGAGCGCGCCGCCATGGCCGGCGCCGAGTCGGTGAAAAGCCTTCAGACCTTCACCCTGGGGCACCCCGAGAACATCAGCCAGGAGATCGACCTCTCCGACCTCCTCCGGGACGTGCTCAACCGCACCCGCCCCCGCTGGAGGGACATCGCTCAGAAGAAAGGCCTGACCATCACCATGACCCCGGAACTCCAACCTTCCATCGTCATCCACGGCAACCTGGAGGAACTGAGAACCGCATTCTCCCACATCGTTTTCAACGCCATCGACGCTCTCAGCCACGGGGGCAACATCGGAGTGCAGACCTGGCGCGACGGCCAGAAAGCCTACGCCCGCATCACCGACAACGGGTGCGGAATGCCCCCCCAGGTCCTGGAACGAGTCTTCGAGCCCTTCTTCACCACCGAACGGCCGTTGAAAACCGGGATGGGGATGAGCGAAACCTACGGAATCATCAAAAAACATTGCGGCAATATCTCCATCAAGAGCGAAGTCGGCCGGGGAACGACCGTCACGGTGGTTCTCCCCGTCTTCTCCCCGGAAGCGGAAACCGCCCGGGCCGGCGACGGCCCGACGACGCGGCGACAGGCTCCCGGACGCCCCCGGGAAGGACGCATCCTCCTGATCGACGACGACGAAAGCGTCCTGGGTATCCTGGAGGAAACCCTGACCCGGGCCGGCTACCGGATCGTCAGCCGCACCGACCCCAAACAGGGCCTGGAGGACGTCAAGGCCGGGTCGTTCGACCTGGTGGTCACCGATCTGGGGATGACCGGCATGAACGGCATCAGCCTGGCCAAAATGGTCCGGGAGATTTCCCCCGAAACCAAAGTGGCGCTGATCACGGGCTGGATCGACAACCTGGACGACGAGGACCCCGATCTCAAGACCCTGGACGCGGTCTGGGGAAAACCCTTCGATATCAAACATCTTCTGGCCGAATGCGACAAGCTCATCGAGCGCTAACGCCGAACACGGGAAATAAAAAACGAAGGTGAACCCTCCTTTCTGGCAAGCGATACTGGATTCGGATTTTTTCGGAAAGTGCATCGTCTTCCTGCTGTTCCTCGCCTCCATCTACTCCACCACTCTGATCGTGGGAAAAGTCTGCGATCTGCAACGGGCCCGGCGGGCCCTGCGGCGGCTGCTGAGCCTTTTCCGGCAGACCAGCCGCGCCCCCTTCCTCATCACCACCAAGGGGAACGAAGCGCTCGAACCCGCGGCCGGAATCTACCGGGCCGGGTGCCGGGAACTGACCTGGCAGCTGCAACGGAGCCGGGCGGAAAACGCCCTGAGTCGGTGGCAGTTCGAAAAAATCGAAAACGCCCTCCTCAACCGGGCCGACGAGGACTGCTCCCAGCTGCGGCGCTACCTGGCCTCCCTGAGCACCATCGCGGCGGCGGGCCCGATGGCGGGGCTGCTCGGCACCGTCTCCGGAGTGCTGTTGGCTTTTCAGGGGATGGGCGAATTCGGGTCGGCCACCATCGCCGCGGTGGCCCCGGGTATTTCGGGGGCCCTGATCACCACGGTCTTCGGCCTGATCGTGGCCCTGCCGGCGTTGATCGCCTTCAACCTCATCAACAAGGGGTTGGACAACTACCGGGTCGAGCTCTACCGCTTCGCCGAGGTGTTCATGCGGGCGGTGGAGACGCACTACCCGGTGCTGGAGCCGCTGGAAGCCCCCCGGGGGGGCGCGGAGGCGGAATGATCCGACGACCGGAACCGACGAAGACGGGCCTGGCCGAGATCAATATGCTCAACCTCGTCGACGTCATGCTGGTCCTGCTTATCATCTTCATTCTGGTCGCCCCGATCATGGAACACGGAATCGACGTCCGTCTCCCCTCGTCTTCGCCGTCGAGCATCCAGCCCACGGGCGAAACCCTCACCGTCAGCATCGCGCCCCCGGGCCGGATCTACCTGGACGACCGGAGGGTGACCATCGACGAACTCAAGGAGACCCTGGCCCGCGCGGCCGCGGTCAACCCCCAGACCCCGGTCACCCTCCGCGGCGACGAAAAACTCGATTACGGACTGGTGGTTACGGTTCTCGACGGGATCAAGAGCAGCGGAATTTCCCGGATCGGCATCGCCACGGTGCCGGCGGGGGGGAAGAGGTAACCGGGGCGGCCGGGCCCCCGGGGTGGGCCCCGGAAGGGTCCGGCGGGATCGACTGATGAAGAACGGCAGGTATGTGCGCATCCTTCTCTTTCTGGTCGTCCCCGCCCATATTCTTCTGTTCGTCCTCTTCGTGATCGCGGGCGGCGCCGACGACGACGATTTTCTGGAGAGCACGGTGACGGGGGTGGAGCTGGTGGACGTTCCCTCCGCCCCCCCGGAGGCCGACGCGCCGGTCACGCTTCCCGAAAAACCGCCCGAGGAACCGGAACCGGAAGCGGAACCCGAACCCGAACCCGCCCTCAAACCCCAACCGGTCGTGAGAAAGCTTCCGGCGGCGGATTCGGGCCCCATCGAACCCCGTCTGGAGGAACGACTGAAGCAGCGCCTGGCGGGAGTGACGGCGCCGGCCGCCGCCGCCCGGCCCGTCTCCTCCGGGAGCGCCGCCGTCCAGACGGGAACCTGGTACCATACGTACATCCAGCAGCGGATGTACAGCCTCTGGAAACAACCGTCGCGGTCGCTGGTCAAGCAGCCCCGGGCGACGGCGGTGGTCTCCTTCCGGGTCTACCGGGACGGCCACATCGAAAACATCAGGATCTCCCGCTCGTCGGGGAGCAGGGTCATGGACGATTCCGTCCTCGAAGCCGTCCGCCTGGCCGACCCGCTGATTCCTCCCACCGGGCAGGAGAAACGCTACGAGGAATACGAACTGCTCTTCGAACTCAAGGAATAGCCGGGCATCAGCCCCGGCGTTTCATTCCGGCCTTCTCCAGAATCCAGATCAGGGGGCACCAATCGGTAAAAGCCGATTGGAGCAGGTTGAGCCCGACGAAGGCGGTGAACCACAGCCAGTTGGGGTTCACCCATACCGCCAGGGCCGTGCCGGCCAGAATGAAGAATCCGGCGACTCCCCGCAGACATCTCTCGATCATGATTTCTCCTCGGTTCGGTTTCCCGGCCCCCCGGAGGTTTCCCCTCAGAAACCGTAACGGGCGGCCAGGTAAACGTTGCTGTCCTGAGCGAACTGGCCGAAGAACGTCCAATCGTCCTCCCCCCAGAAAACGTTGGCCCCGGCCTCGGCGGTCCAGTGGTCGTCGAAACGGTAGCTGACGTTGGGGCGCAGGTAGAAATCCCGGTCGGAGGGGGAACAGTACCCGAAGAAGGAGAGAACCAGGTTCTGTCGGAGCAGGCGCCAGGTCAGTCTCAGGGTGAGGACGTGCCGGGCCTCGTCCCGGGGGTGCTCGCCGGGGGGGAGGACTTCGCGGTAGCGGTCGTAGTTGAGCAGAACCTCCAGGTAGTACTGGGCGGCGGCGTTGAAGTCGGCGAACAACTCCTGTTCGTATCCGGCGAGGAAACGCAGTTCGCCGTTTTTCACCAGCGGATCGGAACCGGAGGCGTCGTCGCGGGAATCGTACCAGCCGCACTCCAGGTTGCCGATCCCGGGACCGACGGGTCCGCGGCCGCTGAGACCGTACACCGACAACCGGGGAAACGTCCACTCCCCGGAGCCGGGGTCGAAACCGGCCGGGCTCTTCCAGAACCCGTAGTAGCCGTACGCGGCCAGTTCGTAACCTCCGAAAGTCCGGTAGAGCCGGGCCGACGCCTCGGCGTCCGTGAACCAGGTCTGGGGCCGTTCGGTCCGGAGCACGGCATCGCGGCCGGCGATACGGTCCAGGAGCGGGTTGAAGTACGAAAGCCTGCTCCCGTCGATATAGCGGTCGGCGTTGAAGCAGGGGGCATAGACCAGGTCCAGGTTGGCCGCCGGGCTGAAGAACGAAGCCACGACCGCGTCCGAGGGGGCTTTCAGATATTCGACGTCCCGGCCGATAAAGAACGACTGCCAGTCCTTGGGGAAAAGATCGTTGATGAAGAGGAGGTCGCCGGTGCCCCAGGTGATGATCTGCCGCCCGATCTTGAGGTCGACGAAGGGGAGCGGGGTCAGGGCCACGCGGGCTTCCCTGAGGTCGAACCAGCCCCGCCCGGTAGCCAGATCGACGGTTTCATGGTCGTAGACCGGATCGTACAGCAGGTCGGCCCGGATGCGGGCGGACCAGTCGCGCCAGGCTTTTTCCGCTTCCCCCTGCACCCGGAACTCGCCCAGGGACATGTCTTTTTCGTAAGGATCGTTCTGCGTGCGAACGCCGACCCGGGCATCCGCGAAACCGGAAAAATCGAAGGGGATCGACCACGTTCCCCCTTCCCCGTCCGCTGACGCCTCGGCGGCGCCCGAAGTTCCCGTCCCCAGCCCCGCCGGGAGCGAAGGCTCCGACGCTCCTCCCAACCCGACGGGGAGCGAGGGCTCCGACGCCCCGCCCAAGCCGGCGGGAAGCGTGGGTTCGGAACGCCCCGCCGCCGCGGAAACGGCCAGGAGAACCGCCGCGGCCCAGGACATCCTCATCGCCGGTCTCATCGCCTCCTCCTCTCAGCGCAGATATTCGCGCGGGGGTTTGCGCAGGTAGCGTTCGGAGAAGATCTCGTCGGGCAGCCCGATGTTGTAGGCCACGTTGGAGTAGCTCATCTCCGTTCGGCTGCCGGTTTTGAGGTTCTTCATCATCGACCGGGTCACGGTGGGGAAACCCGCGATGGTCTCCACCCCCAACGCCGCGTATTCCCGGATCGGTTCCCCCGCGGTGTCGTAGTATTCGATTTTTACCGGAAGAAACGTGTCTTTATGAATCCACATCAGGTAGTGGTCGAACTCCACCGATGACGGGTCTTTGGGCGTGTTTTTGAGCACGTAGTAGTTGTCGGTGATTTCGGCCAGTTCGTGAACGTCCTCGCCGATCCCGCGCCCGGAAACGTCCTCGTAGAAAAAATCGGACCCGACGAAACTCGTCCTCTTCTCCGCCCCGGCGATCCTCTTGACCAGGTCGAGAGCGGGCAGGTAGAGCCACCGGTCGTCGTCCCGGTCGGCGGCCGCGTGCTTCCAGACCATGAAGACCATTTTATTGACGTCCGCCGGGCGCTGAAAATAGACGTAGAACTTCTGATCCCCGGCAAACTCGTCCGGGGCCGTTCCCTCGGGACCCGGTTCGTCGCGGCGGAGAATCGTGAACTCCCGGGTGCGCTCGCGGCCCTGGCTGTCCGTGATCGTCATCGAAACCCGGGCCCGGCCGTCGGTGCCCTGATAGTAGGCGGCGCGGTTGGTCTTGGCCACCACTTCGTCGACCGTGGGGACGACGCCGGTTTCGGCCCGGGCGACGCCGGCGAGTACGGCGGCGGCCGCCGCGATCGTGTACAGCTGCTTCATCTTGCTGCCTCCTTCTTCCGTCAGCGGTTGATTGTACTCTCCCCGGAACCGGGGTCGGCCGGGACACTCCGGCAGGAACGGCGGCGCGACAGGTAGGAACAGAGCGCGGCCGCCGCCACGATGGCCCCCAGGCTCCACCAGGTCAGGGCGGTGACCCCGACGTCGAGAAAGCGTTTGAGATTGATGACCGCCACCAGGACCACGGCCGCGGCGGAAACGGCGCAGGTGGCGCAGTTGCAGGTGATTCCGGCCGCGCGGGTGCGGGGAAAGACCAGCCGGTTTAAAACCGTGATCAGGGCCGGAAGGATGAGGAGCGTGGCCACGCCCGCCGTGACCAGGATGGCGGCGATGAAGAGCCCGACGGTCTGGTAGGGAACCAACGGCGCCAGCAACAGCGGGAGGAACCCCACTCCCACCACGATCACGTTCCGGGCGATGGCCCGGGCGGGTTCCCCGAAAACCGCCGCCACCGTCCGCTCCCAGGTCCCGCAACGCTCGTAGAGTTCGCGGCTCCGGGAGAGAAAGTGGATGGCGTAATCGACGGCCAGCCCCAGGCTCAGGGAGGAGAGCACCGCCACCGGCATGTCGTAATCTTTCCCCACCAACCCGATGAACCCGTAGATCATGCCGATGGTGACGACCAGGGGGATCATGGAGAGGACCCCCCACAGCGCGGAGCGGTAGAGGACGGTCATCATCAGGAAGACGATCAGAAAACTCCCCAGGAAAGCCTGGAGCATCCCGCTGACCATCTTTTTCTGCCAGACGACGTTGATGTAGGTCAGACCGAACCATTGTGCCTCCAACCCCTCGGGGGGAGGGTTGTCCCGTAGATAACCGTCGACCGAATCCAGCACTTTTTCCATGTCCCGGTTGTCGCCGCTCTTAAGCTGTATCCAGAGAACCGTGGTCCGGTAGTCGGGGGTGACGAAATGCCAGAGGTCCTGGGGACGGTGGCTGTTCTGGTAGGTGATCAGCGCCTGTCCGACAGCGCCCGCCGAATCGGGGATCCGCAGATCGGAGTCCCGGCCCGAAACCAGCTCCCGGTAGACGGTTTTGACGATGTCGGCGAGGGAGTTGGATTTCCCCACCACTCCCGTGGAGAGCAGGTGGTTCTGAAGGCCGGCGATGTACCTCAGGACCCGGGGCTGCTTGAACACCTCCCCCCTCTGCCTTTCCGCGTCCAGCGCCAGAAGGGCCTCGTCCCAGGCGTCGAGGTCGGCGGACGGAGCTTTATCCATGGCGGATTCGGCGAACCGGACCAGGCCCTGGAGCAACCGGTCGGGGGACGCGGCGGTGCCGGCGGAGGCTTTAAGGTGCGCTTCCAGCGCGGAAAAGACTTTGGAGGCTCCGGGGTACTCCGCTTCCGCCTCCCGGGCTTTCGCCTCCAGTCGGGCTTCGAGGCCGTCCGCGTACTCCCCCACCGCCGGGCCGGTTTCGGGGGCCTTCAGGGCGAGGTAGGCGGTATAGGTCCCGGCGAAATGATGGTTCAGGACCCGGTCGGCGACTCGAATGGGATGGGAGGACGTGAACCACTTGGTCGGATTGTCGTTGATGGTGATCCGGCTGATCCCCCAAATCGAAACCGCCACCAGTACCGCCACCACCGCCAGCACCGTCCGGGCGTGGCGGTAGGTGAGGCGCCCGGCGCCGCCCAGCAACCAGGTCATGGTCAGGTTGGAGGAGATGGTGTGCCGCCGCTCGCGCACCGCCCGGGAGATCTCCCGGTCCTCCCTCCGGTCGTGAAGGGCCCCGAAGTTGGCCAGGGAACGGGCGGGGATGAGCATGATGAAAGCCGGAATGAAGAGCACCGTCCAGATCCAGGCGGTGGCGACGCCGAAGGCGATGTAGATGCCGAAAACCTGGACGGGAGGAATGGGCGTAAGCGCCAGAGAGGCGAACCCGACCGAGGTCGTCAGCGATGTGTAGAGCATGGGGGTGAAGAGCGTCCGCATCACCGCGTGGAGGGTCTGCTTCCGGTCTCCCGTCTCCCGGAACCGGTCGAAAAATTCCGAGAGGATATGCACCGCGTCGAGGACGGCGATGGGCATGATGAAGATCGGGATCATCGAGCTCATGATATGGACGGTCCGGCCGGTGATGACCAGCAGGCTCATGGTGCAGATGACCGAGACCAGGGCCACGATCAGCGGGGAGACGATGAGGACGAGCTTGCGGAAGAAGATAAGCATGAGCAGGAAGATGATGGCCATGGCCATGGGGGCCGCCACCGCCATCTGCTTGAACATCTCCACCCCGAACGTATCCTGCGCCACCGGGAGCCCGGTGATGAAATAGCGGTCGTTTCCGGAGAATCCGGCGATCTTCTCCTTCAGGGCTTCCGCCACCCGGTAACTCTGATCCTTGGCCGTCAGGGGCAGGTAGAGAGCGACCGCTTTTCCGTTTCCGGAAAGGAGCGTATCCCTGAGGAAGGGGAGCCGCCTCGCGTTTTCCCGGACTTCCTGCGCTCCCGCCCGGGTCGAGGGGGGACGGCCCATCAGCCATTCGAACCTAACCGTGCCCGGTCCGTCCTGAAGGATATTCTCCACCGTGGACGGCGCGATCACGTCGACGTCGATCACCCCGGAACGCTCGCCCGGACGGTCCGGGTCCGCCCAGGTCAGGGTCTTGGCGAATTCCGTCAATTCGTAAATCCGGGCCAGGGATTCGGGGTTGAACACCCCGTCGGGGTCGGTCTCGTTGACCACTCCCACCACCACCATGTCGGAGAGGGACATTTCCTCCTTCATCCGATTGTGAAAAACCCTCACCGCTTCTTCGGCGGGGAGCATGTTCTCGGGATCGGTGTCCACCCGCAACGGCGAAAGAAACCCGAAGGTCCGGGGCCAGAGGCTGGGAAGACCGGCCAGAAGGGCCAGAAGCAAGGTTGTGAACACCATTGCCCAGGTCACGGCCCGGGGCCGGTTGACCGCGAACGATATCAATCTACTGTTCATGGTTGGCATGGCGGCATCTTCCTCCGTCGATTACGAGCGTTTTGCGCGGCCGGGCTAGCGCGGGTTCAGGCACCTGACGAGCCGGCGCACCGCCGGGTCGATTACTTTGTAGCAGGTCCTCACCCCGGTCTTTTCCGGAGCGATGATTCCCCGGGTCCTCAGCACCGCCAGGTGCTGGGAAACCGTCGACTGGGGAAGTCCGAGCCCGTCGACGATTTCGCCCACGTTGCAGCTGTGGCTCATGAGTCCGTCGACGATCTTCAGACGGACCGGGTGCCCCAGGGCTTTCAACAGCTCCCCCAGGCGGCGGCATTCATCCATGTTCATCGGGACCTCCTATATTCAATTATTCGGAATATACGATGAATGCCCGGCCCGCGCAAGCGTTTTTTTTCAAATCGAGGGTCGGGGGGGGAGTTCAGGGTTCAGGGTTCAGGGTTCAGGGTTCAGGGTTCAGGGCAGACCCTCCGCCTAGGCCCCCTCAATGAGTCCACAGATTTCACAGATAGATTGGGAAAGGTTTTTGGGGGAGCGGAAGGCACGGGATATTTGAGAGGTCATTGCGAGGAGTCCCGCGAGACGCGGGACTCCTCGCAATGACATACAATTCTCCGGACCTGAACCCTGAACCCTAAGAGGTCCGTGGCGGAGGGGTGCTCCATGCTCTCTGCCCCTTTCCTCTTGTGCCTCTTGCGCCTTTTGTGGCTAACCCTCTCCCCTTCATGAACTTCATGTCCTTCATGGTGAACCTAAGATTAGGCAGATGAGGGGAAGAATTCAGAATACAGTATTCAGAATTCAGTAGCCCTCAACCGCGCCCCCCAAATATGTCCACGGACCTGCCTGCCGGCAGGCAGGTC
>Ga0116164_10000648_pt1 | contig 28813 bp, 16 predicted proteins | sample AD_UKC109_MetaG_FD_89888 | JGI IMG/M metagenome (GOLD analysis project Ga0116164, IMG submission 89888) | Active sludge microbial communities of municipal wastewater-treating anaerobic digesters from Hong Kong - AD_UKC109_MetaG | ecosystem: Engineered > Bioreactor > Anaerobic > Digestate... | reverse complement strand
TTTAACACAAATCTACGACTAATCTAACAATTACACTTTTTCGAATTTAATGAAATAGTAAAGCATATTGAATATCTTTGATATATCAAGCCTAAGATATCTATACTTATAATGAAAACACCTATATAACCATATCATAATTCTGTAGGGGGGGGTACTGAAACCTACGTAAATTTTTTTAGGGTTTCTTTCCCCTGTTACAGGTTTTTTCACCCATTTCAGAAAAACAAAAAATCACAATTAATTGTATGTTTGATTATTGTGGTTTTCTGAAAGTTTCAACAAACAAACTGGGGGGGGACTGAAAGCTACGTAAGGTTTTGGTGATTTTCTATTAGAGAGGGGGGGCTGAAAGCTATGTAAATATTCTTAATGGGGTTGAACCGCAGAATCTATTAAAACAAAGTATTTGTTTGATAGACAATTATTTTCAGGCATGATTTGTTCAATATTACCTTTTGTTCATTGTCAATGAACACCATTAGCCATTTAACAAATTTCTTTCTCTATATTCTTCTAGAATAACCAAAACTACACTCTTTCACCTAGTTTGTTTCCTTATTAATTCTTCAGCTACGTACCTTAAGACAGACAAAGCCAAGGAATCTTCTTGCAAATTTTGGGTCTAAACTATAGCCTATTTATAATTATTTTATGGAATTAGATGATTCTATCTCTTTAAAAAATCCTTTAAACTAATAGTAGTAATACCTAGACCCTTAGCCTTTATTTGTAAACCATGGTCTGAGGTTAAAAGGATTGGATTTTCTGCTTGAAATTTCAATAATACAGACAATATAAAGTTATCGGGAGATTTTTTATTAAAATCATCAGGGAGTAGCGATAAATCAGCAACTTCTAATCTTAAATCTCGTTTATCAATAAGATAATTAATAGATTTCAAGGCCTTTTGCACCATCATCTTACCATTATTATCTAAAGTACTTTTAAGTTTATCCAATTCATCTAAAACCTTAGCAGAAAGAATTACCGGATACTCTTTTTTTATTTTTGTAATTATTTCTGGAAAATCAACAAAAACATTGGTGTCAATAATGTACAGATTTTCTTTGTCCTTTCTGATTTCCTTTTTGGGCTTCTCAAATTTAGAAACATCTATTTTCCCTATTACTTTTAATCCAATTCTACTAGATTCTTTCACAATGATGTTTTCTTCATTAATGTTCGGGGCGTTATCACTAACTATAACAATTGGTTTATTTTCAATAGTTTCTGTGTCTTTAAAAGGTTGGATATTGTTTAATAAACTTTTGTCATCCTTATTCCTATCTTGTTGAATATAAAATGCTAACTCTTGTTTTAATTTTTGCATGTACTTATCAACCTCTTCAGGAAGATTGACAAGTCTATCAAAATCAATTGTGGTTAAAATAAATGTGCATTTCTTTGCACGACTTGTAGCAACATTAAAACGATTGATGTTAAAAGAAAATGAACTTGAATTCGGAATCACGTAAAAACAATAATCTACATCCAACCCTTGGACTCTGTCAACTGTTTCTATTAAGTAATTTCTTATTCTGGTTCTATGCTTTAAGTTTTGTTGAATATAAGTCAAGGTTTCAATGTATGGAGTTAAAACTGCTATATCATTCTTTTTAAGTACAGATAGTTCATCAATACTTTCGGCTAAGAAAGTAAGCATATCTTCAATAGTCTTCTTTGGTCTATTGGCAAATAGTATTAAGGAAGGACCTCCATTGGGATGCATGACCTGTCCAAAATTTTTTAAGTTACCAATATCTTCATTTATATCAGCAAACAACGATTTTGATTGAATTGTATTTTGATAAAAGCAATTTGTATATTCAGTTGATCTTGGGGTTAATCTCCGCGTTTCTATTTTTCGCTTAAAAATAAAATCATTAACTTGACTTAGAGTGTTCATCCCATAAATAAGCAGATCAATCTTGGGAAATACTTTGTATTTTTTATTTGTTACAATAGGGAGGATTTGTTTTGGATCACCTACAACAATCACTTTTTTTCCTACTTTACATGCAGCAGCGATTGTTGTAAGATATGCTTGTGAAGCTTCTTCGACGATAATATAGTCATATGTTTGGACTTGTTCCTGCCAAATTCTCGAAAATTGATAAAAAGTAGTTAGAAATAAATGTCCTTTTGATGGAACTAGATCCTTTGCATTTTGAAGTTGTGGGTATCTTTTTCTTTCGTCTATTGAAAGAGGTAATTTAAAGACCCTATTCTCTTGTAATAGTTTATAAAGGAAAGGTTTCTCACAGACTTCTATCGCCGCCTTATTTGTTTGAGCAGTTATTAAAACGGAGTTATTATCCATTACTAATCGAGATACAATATCTGCAACTTGATGAGTTTTCCCGGTTCCTGGGGGTCCTTGAAATAGATAAAAGCCAGATTTATTAACATCTTCTATTATTTCCTGAGCAATGTCAATTTCTTCAGTCAACAGTTCTGGTTGTCTTAACTGGTTTAAAACATATTTAAAATTTAGAATTTTATTCCAAATTGAATCATCGCTTTCAAGAATTGAACTGCTAAAATCTTTTAAATTTTGAAGATACTCAAATGGTGGGATTATTGGGCCAAAAGCCAAAATTTGATTGTATTTCAAACAATCAATAAATTCAGCATCCATTTCTCTTATCAACATTGTTACCCAACCATCTCGTTTAGATGGAATGTAATCAATAATTTTGGCTTCAGTACGGTTCCGGTCTTTTAATAAGTCAGAGTATGTAAAATCGCCCCAACTTGAAGGACGCTCCATACCTTCTTTTACTGTAAAACAAGTCAGTTTTTGATCTAACCTTGGAGCGTGATATTCTTCTCCTTTTGGAATATCAACAAAAATATTCCCTCTATTTTCATCTATTCCCCGGAATTGACCTACATATAAGTCACCATTTTGAAACAGAGACAATCCTGTAGAATTAAATGTTTTCTTTACTGAGAACTCAAGTTCTTTAAGTTCTTCAGTATAAAATTTTATTTGATCTTGTTTTGTAACCATGAATCTAAAATTTAAAATCATCTCCTTTTACAGCAGAATTCTCTTCTTGGTTAAATTGATTATCCAGTTTTAATTTAGAAAAGAGGCTCTCCTTCATTTTTTCACTTGTAACTAAGATTAAGTGAGATTCAGATTTTAGAGTATCAAAAACACCATTAACTTCATCAATTTGCTTTGTGTTTGGAATTCGAAACAGAACGTTTTCAGCTAACTCTTCATTTAGAAGTTCCAACCTATTCTTAAATAGTCTTGGAGTATTTCCTGGGTAAATAACTACTAAATACGTAGTTGAATTACCTAGCATATCCCAATGCTCTTTGTCTAAATACAGTAAGCCTCCCTTTGCGCTTCTGACAATACACTCAATGTGATTTCCATCAGGATCAATTATGTCTATCAATGAAGCACCAGCCTTCTTAACCTGAGAGACATCAAAACCTTCATTATCTAAAAAATATACTGCATGTGTTTTTGCATTACCACTTTCTTTTTTCTGATCATCTTCGGATATCCCTAATCTGTCCTGAAGGAGTCTGTCAATATTTTCTTTATACTCGAATGAATCCTCGTCTAATAATGATTCATTCTGCAATGTTTTATAATGCCAGTTTTTCAAACTGTTCAATGCACTATTCGAAAAACTATTAGGTAAATTATTGAGTAAATCATTTTTTAAAATTTTGGAAACATAAAAGTTCCCATTATTCTCAACTTTTAAGTCGAATGTAAATTTGTTTATAATTGAATCTCCAAATATCCTGACGTAAGGTATTTCATCCCCATTATATATGTAGATAGGATATTCAGTGTAAAGTTCCCATTTTTTATAAAAGGGTTCATCCCACATTACTGAATTAAGTTCTAAAGTTTCAGTATCGACTATTTCATCAATTTCAATTTTTTTAACTTTAAAAAAATCCAATAGTTTTCCACAATTTGAGTCAATAATTATCAACTGGTCATCATCCTTAGTTAAAACATTAAAAATTGAAAAAGAATATTCTTCATCTATTTCAAGTAAATGAAGATTAGTACCAATATTTATTTGTTTTAGTAAATAGCGCCTTCCCCCTTCTTTACTAATTGAATTTATAACGGGAATAATTAAAGAATTCAAGTTTTCAGTCTCGATATTTACATGATTGTTTATCTGTTTAATAATAGAGATGTTTCGAGTAACTATTTCCGAACCGTAGTTGGATAGCCAAGAAATTGTATTAAATAAAACTTCTGAATTTGTTTTTGCTTCCTCAAAATAACGAATGGCATGGTTTTGATCATATTGGTCAGAAATAATAGCTTTCCTCAATTTAACAATCGAACTATCTGTTCCGTGATAACCTAAACTTGAAATAAACTCTAATCTTTTTGTTGGATCCTGATTTATCCAATTTTGCAACCATTCAGGAATTATTTCAGATTGTATTGCCCAATTTATATCTAGACAGTTTTTTAAATCGAATCCGTGGAAATAGAAATTTTCTAACTCTGAAAATTCTAATTTGAAAATAGCTTCAAAAAAATCGATGTAATCTCTCTCTAAGGCAGAGTTATTTCCTTGGTTTTTCCAATAATCATCGAAATGATCTTTTGACCATTCTTTTTTACCAATATATTTATAGTATAAAAGTTGATATACTACTTGATTAACAGAGTAAAAAGATGATGTTTCTTGCTCAATTTTATTATTGATCTCTTCATAGGCCATTCTTCTTGTCTTAAAAATTACTTTACGAAGTTTTGCTTTCTGAGTAATTGAAGTAAAAGATTCTATAACATTATGTAGAACATCTGATTCTCCTTTAAATTCTCCTAATACATCTGATAATCTAAGTTCTTTCTTATCGTCTCCTTTTCCAAACTGAATAATATCGCTTAAGTCAAAATCGCTCAAAGGATATAGATTAATGGAGATTTTATTTCTTAAACAATCTATTATGACTAGAATCTCAGAAGTGATAGAATCATTTTCTTCAATATTTTTAAGAATTTGATTCAAGATAATGTGTTCAGGGGAGTTGGAGTCATAGATTACCTCCGTTTTTAATTTCAGTTCAGGCAGGTTAGATACAAAACTTTCTAATTGTTTCCAGTTCAAGTTTTGTGGTAATAGACTTGCCAGATTTTGATCAAATGACTTTGATTCAATAACTGAATTTAATAGTTTATCACCCTGAAGTAATCCAATTTTATAACGTTTTTCAGTACATAAAGCTTCATTCAACTCTAAAAACAACAACTTTAATACCTCATTTGAATCGATGTAAGTTTTCAGGGAAACTTCTGAACCATCGAATATTTGAACATTCTCAATCTTTTTAATCTTCCACTTGTTATTTTCTATAGGAGTAACTGTATAATTTTCAAAAAAATCATCATAATTACCATCTTCCTCCATCCAATCTAATAAAATATTTGCTGAAATAGTGTCTAGGCAATCAATTTCTTCCCAATTACTAATTACTGATGAGTCTGTTTTTAAATCAAATAATTTCACTAAATCTCCGCAGGCTATTATTGGAAGTTGCTTCAGTTTTGAATTATGCAAAATGCTTTTAATGATTTGATAGTCTTCAGGTGATGTTTGTAAAAAAGCATTTGACCAATATATTTTGTTGCTTTCCACAAATCTCAAATCATCATCAATATAGAGCCAGGGAATTGCTGCCCATTTACTTTGGAGAATTTCTTTTTCATTATCCTTCCATCCGAAAAAAGATTTTAGATCATCAACATAAGTACTAATATTACTGGAATTGAACTGACTTGACCATTCCTCAAAAAGCTCATTAGTTAGGATGAAAGAGACAAATACTTCTTCCTTAAAAATTAACTCTTTCTTTAATAATTCCGGAAGATTTTCGAATTCATCTTCTTTAATTCTAAATCTTTGAATTGTTGGTGTCTCCAAGCTGTCCCTTCTACTAACTAATTGACGAAGAGGTCTAGGTATTCCTTGTTCATCTACAAAGATTTTAATTTCACCAAAATATTTTGTTTCCCCTATTCCATTCATAAACTTGCTATGCTGAAGAAATTCTAACAGTTCTATCTTTCTTTGAACAGGTAAAGATGATAGATTTTTGTTTGTAGAAATTCTTTCATAAGCTTGTGCTTTATCGTTCAAATATCCATCATAAGAGAGCAAAAAGTTATTAATCTCTATATATTTTTCAAGTTGAAGATTAATAGTATGATACCCTAGAGCTTCAATAAGATCCTCATAATCTATTGTGTTCTTATTTATAATCCATGCATCATTCTCTGCTAACAACCTTTCAATAGAGAATAATGACCTGTTATGAACAATGAAAGGAATCATACCAAAACTTTCAGGTAGAAATACAACAAGTTCATTTAACCATTTTAACAAATCTTCCTCATTGTATAAGGCTTTTTCCGCAATTACCTGTCCAATTCGTTCACACATTTCAGGAGTAATTATATCTGCCAGAGTTTCAATATCAATAATCTCAATATCAAGATAATTGTATTTTTTTAGAAAAGAGATTTCTAAATCATTATGAGGTAAGCGTTTTTTAGTATCAATTATTTCATAAAACAGCTCGTGCCCAAATAACTCGATAAGCCCAGAATCATCAATTATTGTTTCAGAAAGTAATTGTTTTTGTTCCTTATCATTAACTATAATTGGTACATTATTGAGCTGCTTAATATATTTTTCGTTGTAACTATCAATGATTTGTTGAGCCGTATCATCTTCTGGCAATGTGTTTTTTAATAATAACGACAAATAGGTGCTATACCGCTCTTTATTACATATAAAATCATTAGCAAGTTTTGAAATCGTTTCGATATGCTTCTCTGCTACCATTATCATTATGTATTTGTTCCAGGGATTATCACCTTGTAATTTTTCTCTTCTTGAATCCGGAACAAAGTCTGCATTTACCAAAAAAGGAAGTTGAAATCTAGAGTCTTCCATTGGTAAGTATGTAAATAAACTTGAATACTTAGGTAATTCTTTTAAATATTCCCGCTCAGGTGATATTTTATCATCTATTATAGCAATACCAAAAGATATTTCTGTCTCATCTACAGAGGCTAGTTTGGGTGGTATTGTTTCAATTTCCTTACCATGTACATCAACAAAATAATGTACAGGTTCATTAAGGTCATTTTTTTTGACAGCCTTTTTTATACCAACATTTTCTTGTAAAAATGCCTTATCTGAAACTTCAATTTCTGGATAAGATTCCTTTAAATATATAAATTTAAGTTTACGTTGTTCTCCCTTTCCATGAGTGTATTCTATGACTGTCTTTTCAAGTGATATGATATTATTATTATCAAACCTAGAAATGGTTGTTCGGTTTTTAGGAGATCTAAACTTCGAAGTATTTCTCAGGAATAATAGAAATTGAGGTTTTTTTAATATATCATCAATTGCAGAAATATACCCCCCCCTTGAGTTGATATTATTTTCACCTACTTTAATTGCAAACTGAACAGGGTTATTAAAATTATTAAAATTACTGTCTTTAAATTCTTCGGGTAATTCTTCCTGCCAAATTGGAATCAACTGCCAAGGAATATCTGTTGAACTATCATAATTATCAATATCTTTCTTATACTCCTTGCGATGTTTTTCTAGAAGCCCTGGAAACTCTTTATAATCGGAAGAACTAAAATAAAAAGTTTCAAAATTAGCAAATACATCACTATTTCTAAGAAATGCAAATTGATAGGTTCCAGATTTCAACCAAACTTCAGTGCTATCTGTAAAAACAGATTTGAAACCAATCCCTTTATATCCTGTTTTCTTTTTATCTTTTCTTTTTGTGCTTTCAGCTGCACTAGTGATTGCATCAATATCATCTTGACTAAAAGTTATCCCATCATGCATTACAAAAAAATAATCATTCTTGAAATCAATATGAAACTCTACTTTTTCTTTATCAGGTGCATCATCTGCATTTTGTAATAACTCAAATATTACTCTTTGTTTTGATGAGTACATTCCTTTACCTATCTCTCTCATCAAATTCGCAATAATCTTATTGCTGTCAGGATCTTTTGTTCTTCTTTCAAAACGTTGCCTTATATGCTCCTTCGCTGTTTTTTTGTCTATCAAACTACTAATTCCAAAAACCTTTATCAAAAACTCTACGTCAGAGTCACCATCAATATGATTTTTAACAATCAATTGGTCTAACGATGACACTTTTTTAATTCTAAGTGAATATGGATTGTTTTTTTCATAAGGTTTTTCGGTATAAGCTAATTCAACTTTATAAAAATCACCATGCTTCAGATATTTTGAATCGCCATAAAAAAACGACACTCTTTTTTCATCAACTTCAACATCATCAAAAACAGGATAAAACAACTTCATTTTACTCACTGGATTAGTAAAATGATTAAAAAAGCCTTGATTTTCATTTATCTTATGAAGAGTAGCAATAAAAGCCAAATCTTTTGATTTCCAATAATTTTTTAATTGTTCTGTATAGTCTTTCATAATTTAAAAGTCTCTTTCCAATTCATGTCCGTTTTCTTTTAGCCATTGTTTTGCCTTATCGTAGTTGGGTAATTGTGCCGACACCCTATTCCAGAATTCAGGCGTATGATTTGATTCAAGCAAATGTGTCAATTCATGAACAATTATATACTCTATCACCGTAATTGGGGCTTTAATTAGCCGCCAGTTAAAATGAATGTTGTCTTTTGGTGTACAAGACCCCCAACGGTACTTAATGTCAAGAATATTGATGTTATTGTATTTAACGCCAATCTGATTAGCAATGGCTTTTGCTTTTGGGGTAATTATTTCGTTTGCGGACTTAATATACCAAACTTTAAAAAGTTTGTTGGCTTGCTTTTGATTCTCTTTACTTATCAAGAACTTATTATCAAAAAGGACTCCATCAATTGGCTCGTCAATAATATTTAGTTTGTAATTTTTCCCTAAAAACATCAATGATTCTCCAGCAACAAATTCTTTTGCTTGTTTTTCAAAAGGGTACTTTTGATTATGCTCAATTTTCTTTTGAATTAATCGTTTCCGTTTTTCAATTTCTTTTGTAATAACATCCGTACTTGTGTTTCTAGGTGCACGGACAATTACAGAACGGTCACGTTCAACAATTACACTAAGTGTTTTTCTTTCAGAAAATACTATTGAATATTGGATTTCCATTTCTTAATCTTCTGAATAAATAATTGCTGATGTTACTCGTTCATCTTTAGCCCATGCCAAAACTTCCTGTGCAATTTGATTTCTACGTTGAAAAGCAGAAGGGATAGAATGACATTCCGAAACAATATAATTGGATATTTCACCACGTAACCTGGCAACCGATGCTGCATTATTCCAAAAGCCAACTAATGCTAATTCAATTCGCAACATTCCGAAAATTTCTTTTGTCCAAATAATCAGGTTATTGATTTCATCATCGTTTAAATCTTCTCTTCTTTCGTAAATCAAGGCGTTCAATTTCCTATAAATTGGCATTTGTGTTTTTCGGTTTAGACCTCTTGTGTCTTCTTCCTGTGCTTTTTTAATTCGCTGCCTTAATTCTTCTATCAAGCGATAAATTTCATCCCAATTATCTTTAAAAGCGGTTAGAATTTGCATTAATTCTTCAGCAAAAGATGCATAAAGTTCAGGGTCCTCGTCTAGGTTTATATTGATAATCTCGCGAATGGCATGTTCAATTCTTGCCGCTTTTGTTTCTTTTCGTTTAATGGCTTTTACTTCATCGAAAAACTTGTCATCTAGAATTGAAATTGGTTCAATTTTCGTTTCAATGCCTTTTGATTTTAGGAATTCGTCTGTAACCTTTCTAAGTTTTTCAGAAACGCCTTTCATGCTCATACGCTTATCACGGAAATGTTGCGATGCAAGTGTGTTTATTTCAGCAAATCGGTTTAAGTCGGAAATATAGCCCAACGCTTCTTTACGTGGAAAAACGTTGTCTAAGGCTTTTGAAAAACGGTTAAATGCTTCTGTGAAATTGTGGCGTATATCTTCATCGTAAAACAAGTTGAATATATCATCAGGGTCGGAATAGTAAGATAATCCATTTGTTTCAAATACTTCTTTTAACGCTTCGTGGGCATTTTTTAATTCAGCCAATAATTCAGCATTATCGAGCAAACAGCCTGTTATTTCCTCTTGTTCTTTTTCCCAATAAGCATCTAAAGCTCTTTTCATATGGTTGCCCATACCAACATAATCTACTACAAAACCAACATTTTTTTTATCATCATACACTCTATTTACGCGTGCAATGGCTTGCAATAGATTATGATTGACAATTACCTTATCGAGATACATTACCTGCTCAATAGGTGCATCAAAACCAGTGAGCAGCATTTCTACTACTATGATAATACCAATGTTCCCATTTGCTATTTCATTATTAAGAACTTCTTGTTTTTCGGTTTTTCCAAATTTTAATTTAAAACCTGCAATTGCCAGTTTACGGGCCTTGCTATCGGCATATTGTTTTAAATCAGGGCTGTCATTGTGATTAACATTTGAAATTACTACCTCGGCTTGGAGCTTTTCAAGTTTCTCGATAGAAACTTGATAGGGATTCTCTTTTTTAAGTTCAGCCAATAAATCTGCTTTTGCTGCTTCGAAGGCCATTTTATACCTATGAGCTGCTATTTGTGAGACTGATACTACCTGAGCTTTATATCCATTGGGGAAAACATATTGAACATAGTGTTTGAGCATGTCCTTTGCTTTATCCCTTATTGTTTCGATCGATTCAAGATATACCTTTTTCCCACCATACGCTAGTATTTCTATTTGCTCATTTACATTGTAATCTTTAAAAACGTCCTGAAATTTCTTGTCTGCTCCTTCCTTATCGTCTACGTTGGCGTCGTGAGTTCTTCCTTCATAAACAATTTCCAGGGTCACACCATCTTTTATTGCCTGACGCATGGTGTATTTATCGATGTAATCACCAAATGTTTGTTCGGTTTTTGCAATTGGTGTGCCTGTAAAAGCAATACGGGTTGCATTAGGCAAAGCCCTGTCGAGATTAGCACCTAATTTAGTGTATTGAGATCTGTGAGCTTCATCGGTTAAAATGAGTACTTTTTCAGATGTATTTAACTCAGGAAAAGCAGCCTGATAATCCCTTTCCTGAAATTTGTGAATCATTGCCGAAACAATTTCAGAAGTATTTGTTTTAAGAACCGCTTTTAAAGTGGTTATATTATCAGGGTCGTTGATTGTATAACCTACAGATTGGGCTGTTTCTTTAATTTGGTCGTCTAATTGGGTGCGGTCAGTCAGTAACACTACTTTGAAAGATTGCAAAATTGGGTGCAAATACATTTCCCGTATCAGGAATACCATAGTTAATGATTTGCCTGAGCCTTGTGTATGCCAAATAATACCGCCCCGTTCGTCTCTATTTTTTCCAGTTAAAAGTCGTCCAACGGTCTTTTTGACTGCTCGAAGTTGTTGGTAACGACCAATCACTTTAATTAATTCGCCATTGTCAGTTGTAGTCCAAATTGAAAAAGTTCGAATTATGCTGAGAAGATTTTCGGGCTTCAGCATACCATGAACCAAGCGTTGCTGGTCGTTGGGTGAGGTTCGTATATTAAGAGGAATATCAATATCGTCGTTTCCTTCATTATCAACGAAGTATGTCTTTTGCGGATTGCAATATTCTGCAAGCGTTTCAACGGTATCGGGGAATGGGTCTGACCAACGATAAAAGTGTTTTTCAATACTTGTAGTTACTGTTCCGAATTTGGCTTTATTCCTACAAGTGGCAACAATAAACTGATTGTAATAGAACAATGGTTTTGAGCCTTCTTTAATGTAATCACGTTGTTCGGAATATCGCATTAACTGGTCAATGGCTTCGGGAATTGGTTCTTTTGTGCGAGGACTTTTACACTCTATAACAGAAACAGGAATACCGTTTAAGAAGCAAATAATATCGGGGTAAATATGTTTATCGGTGCCAATAATCCGAATTTTTAATTGCGAAACGGCAACAAAGCTATTGTTTTTGGCATTGTCAAAATCAACAAAATAAACCGGTTCATAACGTAATCCTTCGGAAGTCTGATGTTGTACTTTTGTTCCGTTTATAAGCAATTTCAAGACATGTTGATTATTTTTATATAAATTATCACCTTCGAATGAAGTTATGTCTGTAATGGCTTCAAATACCTGTTGCTCGTTCATCCACGGGTTGATTTTCTTCAATGCCGTTTCCAAATCTTTCCGCATGATAACCTGCGTAAAATCTTCACGTTGGGTTTGTTGTGGAGTTTGACCTTGTCCCATTTCCAAACGCAAAACATCCCAATGTATGCCGGGCATACTTTCGAGCTGCTTTAAAAACGGTTCTTCAACGTGGTTTTTCTCGTCGAGCCTTATGTGGTCAGGTGTTTTATCTATTGCCATATTATCAACTTTAGTTGAGTTGTTATTTTATATTTTATCGGACATGTCCGATAACTTGTCCTTTATCTCTATCAACATCTACTTCACCATCTCTATATAGGACACTTTGTCCTTTAAAATGTCCTTTATTAGTGCGTAGTGATACGTATGTCTAGATATATGTCCAGATATACCTTTAACAGAAAGTTTATCAACAACTTTATCTCTATGTCCAGATTCCAAATCAACCATAATATTCATTCAACTTTTTAAATCATTAAGAACATTTTATCGGACATGTCCGTTATTGTGTCCGATAAAAGCATTTTTAATACCTTTTGTACAATCATTATAACGGACACTAAAACTATTATGTCCTTTATTTCTTTAAGTAGTATTTAGTTCCCTTCTTTTCACCGCTTCTATCTAAAACGCCATCATCAACCAATTTACTTAAATGACGAGATGCAGTTTTTGTTGACACACCAAAATGAGTAGCATAATCACCCGAAGATATTTCACCCTGCTCCTTAATAAAATCAATTACTAATTCAAGACCTATGTCAGTTTGCTTGATTTTCTTTCTAAAAATGGTGATAATAAAATAGTCGTTGTCCATTCTGAAAGTTGGGCTTGGTAGGCTGTTGTCATCTTTGAACGCTTTCAACTCTTTCATTCCAATACCACGTTCTTCAACTAAACCTGTCTTGAAGAATAGATAAGCAATTTTTGGATTTCGGCTAATAGGGGGAACCTCAAATTTCTTAAATTTATCCAACCCAATAATCGGCGCTCCTGGGCTCCAAATCTCTATCTTCTCCTTTGATGCAATAACCCGAACCTGTTTATCCCTTATAGTATAATCTCGATGGACAATAGCATTGATAATTAACTCACGAAGTACTTTCTTTGAAATATCAACAATCTCTTCCCTATGAAAATTCTCTCTGTTAATCTCAGGTAAAAAACTCAAATCGAGTAAATCTTCCACTTTACTAGGCATTAATAAAAGAGGCCCTTCAATATCCTTAATCCTAGCATCGCCAACCGATTGTTCAATGGTAAATTTTATTCGAGCCTGTTCAAATTCCGTTTGTGGATTTCTACCCAAGAGTAATAGACCCATTCCTGTTGGTCGTATTGTTTCAGAGCCTTCGGTTTTAAAAACAAGCCCCAATTGCGTGAGGTATTTTGTAAACCCATCGGAATTAATTTTAAAACCGAGATTTAATCGGTCAATAAGGTCTTGTTGGGCTTCTTCCGACAAATCAGTAATATCAAAATTACCAAGACCCTGAGTCAGTATGGTCGGTTTTGGCAGCAATGGATTTGGATTAAACTCATGAGCCCTTATGGTTGCATCATCAAAAAACTTTTTATTTGCTTTGTAAATTTCTTCAACCAAATCATCTTCAAAATAATCAATATCAATTTTATTCAATTCCAGAAAATCCCTGCCGTCACCGGCAACCGATGGGTCTGGGTCGATATGCCCAATATAAACTTTAGCTATGCGGGCGTTTACAATTCGTTCTGCACACGAAAGTTTTGGGTGGTTTCTTGCCCCGGGGGCACACGGTTCGAGTGTAGCATAGATTACCAAGTCGTCCAGTTTATTGCCACGATTTTTACGTTCGATGGCAGTAAATTCGGCATGGTCGCCAATTCGCAATTCGCCGCGGTGCGAAGTCGAAACTAAAACACCATCTTTGGTAGCAATTACAGCACCAACCTTTGGATTTGGTTTATCATCACTTCGGTTAGGGTCAGGAATAGATTTGTACATTTCTGCCACTGCCAATTCCATTAATTCCCGTTTGGAGTATTTATTGCCGATTTTGTATTCTTTTTTTGCCATGGCTGTTAATCTTTAATATCTACAAAATTACTTTTTATCACTTCAGCAATCGCATCTATTTGTGGCGTTTCACCACGGTGTGAACGCTTAATGAACTGAAATTCACTATGTATAAGTTCTATTAACTTGGGAGAATAATCTTCGTTTTTGCCTATTTTCTCACCTTTAAGAAAACCACTTATATCACCATAGAAATTGGGTTCTTTATGAATGCTTGTATCCTCGTCTTTTACGAAATAGGTTTTTATAATATTTAAACCAGAATTAATGAGATTTTGAGCAGCTTCTGAAGTATCGTCTTCAAATATCTTTAAAACTGCATTTGTTATGTTTAAATGTGTTCTTTCAATACCCGAATAAACCATTACTTTTTTCAATATATTAATAATAAGGAAACAAAATAAGTAACGAGTCATTCTACGTGAAGTTTCTTCTGATTTGCGACCAAATTGATATTTTTCAGTTAGCGAAAGTAAAAGATATGCTGCATATAAATCATTTACACCAAATGTTTCAATTTTCATAATATTATTGAATACACTACCATTTGGTGCAAAAGCCACATTCTTTGAGAAAGCAAAACCAGGCTCTTCCATCCAACCTGCTCCGTAAATTTTTAAAAGGTCAAAGGCATTAACATGGTCTTTGTATTCCTTGCCATCGAATGTTTTTTGGTTTTGTGCTTTTACTGATTCCCATCCTCCTCGCTGAATTTCAAGATAAATATTGTATTGTTGTTCCATTTCGGCTTGCCAATGTTTGAAATTCTTTTCCAGTGCAATAAAATCTTTTTGGCTTACACTGTTTTGAAAGTTTGTGTATTTGGTAGTGTTGACTAAGAGAGCTTCACCATCGCTACCCACTTTTACAATTTTCACTACAAGGATCCCTTTGTTTAGAAGGTTTTCCCAATCACTTAATTCTTCTGTTGATGGTTTTTCTTTGTAGTTCTTCTTTTTTAGTTCATTCCAAATAGTTTTGGTTGTTTGACAGCCATTAACAATATAAGGATTTGTTAATTCGAATTTATCCGATTCAATAATCTTAAATTCTTCTACAACTATAGTAATTCCGTTATTGTACAAACCAAAGCGATGCGGTTCGTTATTTATTGTAGATGAAATTTTTCGGTTTACAGCACCTTTACCCCCTAAAAATTTTCGAACATTTTTATCGTATATCAATTCAATGGAACCAGCTGTTCTATCGTAATGATTTAAAAAATGAAAAACATTTTTCAGCTTCACGGAACCAACCAATAAATCTTCGCCCGATTGAACAAGATTTGCAGAAATAGGCACTTTGATTTTTTCAGTTTGTCGGGCTTTTTCCTGTAACCCATCGAAAATGGTTCTTAACGACACCTTTTCAACTTCGAAGAGCGAGCCTAGCACCTTTTGACCATACTCTTTTATTTTGTTAAGAACATCCAATTCTTCCTCGGAAAGCGGGTCTGTTGTAGCAAAAACCAGTACCATTTTATCGTCATCTTTGGCTTTTGTGCGGAAATCGTTCAAGCGAGTAATAATGTCCTCTGATAAATTTGAAAGTCTAGGATTTAAACCTTCTATAGAATTAATAATTTTTTGTGTTTCCTCAATTAATGTTTTCTCGCCCTGATATGCATATCCGTATTTGCTTTGTACCAAATACCATGTATCGCCATCATTGGCATTTTCTTCATATTTATCACCGGGTTGATAATAAACAGCATCTAAGCCACCATCACCTGCACCATCGCAAAATATTATCTCATCGGCCTCTTCGTTAAAGTCAATCCAGTCTTTTAGAATTTTACGAGCAAATCTACGCCCCTTATCAACTGAGGTGGGTGTGTTTTTTAAAACTTCTTTAAGCCATTCGGCTTTGAAACTATCGTAATGTCCGTTGGTAGTGTTCATAATAAAATCTATTTGCATTTACTATTTATATTTTCTAAAATAGACTGAGATGTTTTTTCAAAATTATTCTCTGCCAACAAAGATTCGATTTGTTCTTGTGACAAACGAGTATTTTTTTGAGATAACTCAAAAAACAGATGAAACAAGTGAGTTAATGATTTATTTTTTAATGCAAGTCTTATTTTATACAATGTAACTTTTCTAATCTCAGTAATCTCATTTTTGTTGAAATTAAGTGATTTTAATATTTCTTCTACTTTTGTTTCATCTTCCATAATATTTTTTAATGTGTAATCTTGCGAGAATTTTTTTATAAATCGCTTTATTCTCCAATACTTTAATCTGTTAAAGAAATGGCGTTCAGCTTCATACCCTGCTAATAAGCCTGTTATGTATGCAACAGTCATATTGTCAATAATATCTTTAGGTACATTTATTTTTTTCATAAACGAATCGGAAGTGCCTACATACCTAAGATGATTAAAATATTCTGATAGAAATATTGGAATATCAATATATGCATGAGCATTACTATCGAAAACCATTTCAATACTTGAACTTTTAAGGGATATATTACTTATAATGGTATAATCAACATATTTCACTGTAAACCCAAATAAATAAGAAAATAGCAAATGAGAATTCTCATGGTAAATGATTTTCTTTTTGATGAATTCTAATGATTCCTCAAGCTTTCTTATCTTGGAATTTATGTTACTTTTTTTTTCCATTCTATTTTTCACTTTGATTTTTCACCCTAACCCTCCCACTCAGCAAATCTTGCATTAATCCGGTTTTGAGTGATTGAAGTTTTGAAAGATGTCTTTTTGTTGTAAGTATATTGGATTCATTCTGATTTAGTATGTCTTGTATTGTTTCTCTTTCATTTTTTGGCGGAATTAGTATTGTTAATGCTCTAACCTTTTCCATCCCAAATGCGGGTTGTGAAGTTGAGTGAATGGTATTTTTTACTTGATTGTTTATATATTCGGAGTTTAAGACCCAAAAAATGAAATCAGAAGTATCATGTGGTTGAATTAAAATCACATTAGCACTAATTGTAACATTGCTCCATGCTTTTAATCTCTTCGGTTCACCGATAGTGCCAATTTTACCAAAAATAATATCACCATCCCTTAAATGATACCTATTGTTGTGTTCTGCTAATACTGAATATGAAACTTTACGACATTTTTTTAAATCAATATTTCCCTCATCATCAATGTCACTAATACCCAAATATGGCACACCATTTTCTATTGACGGTGGAGTTCTATGGCTTGGATGGGCATCAACAGCTTTTATAAGAGTACCTAATGAATCCACCTCCCATTCCACCGGCACTTCAATGCCATTTTTAACCAAAAACTTATGGGTTTCTTTGCTACGAATATTTCCGTTTTCGTCAATGCCCTTGGTTAAAAGGTCTTGCATTAAACCTGTTTTTATGCGCTGGTATTTGGCAATAAGGGCTTTGGTGTGGGCTATGGCTTCGTCGGCGGTGGAGAGGATTTCGGCTATGCGGGTTTGTTCGGGTTCATCTTTTGGATATTTTATTTCAAAAGCTTTTATAGCTTTTTGTTGAATGTTTGGTAAACCAGAACCAACTCTTAAACCCATTATTTTAGATTCATTGCCCTTTAAAGCATAGTAAAGAAAATCTAAATCAAAACCATCTTTAATGTTTTGAAGAGAGTAGCAATGTCCGCCGCTCCAAAATTTTGTTTTCAAAAAATTCACATAACCACATGAATTTCCCCCTTCACTGATGGTAATCGTATTTTCTAACCTATTCCACTTATCTGTATAACCAGAAGGTTCAATACCACCATTAATACAAGGAAATTCACCTGACTTTTCTAGGTCAAGCTTATTTAATTGTTCACCTTTGATTATTTCGCAGATAAAATCTAAGCTATTTTCACTCCATTCTCCCATTAGCTCAAATACTTTAAATCGGTTAGAAATTGGTTTAATTTGTCTAATGAGTCTTTGCGCTTGTTTTCCAAGTCTTGCGAAGTTACTTTGTATTTATCCCAAAGTTTTTCAATTCCCGCAATTAAAGTCCGTTTTTCGGCATTGAGGTATTTTAGCAATTCCTGTTGCACCAGTTGGTTGTGCTTTTGCAGAATTAAGGTTTTGCATTCTTCGGGTGTAATTATTCCGCCAATGCTTTCCAGAAAAGCGTCTAAGCCTTTTAGCTTTTCTTTCATTTTAAGACTGTCGGCTTGCAATGCTTTTAAGGTTTTGGAGTAAGCCGCTTTTTCTTTTTTGGCTTCGGGTTCGCCTTGTGCTTCCATCTCCGCAATGCGCTTTTTTGTATGGTCTAAAAGGTTGCCAATTTCTTCTTTGGCATCGTCAACGCCATACATTTTGTATTCAATCTTGCGTTCAAGGTCTGCTTTCAATTCTTTTACCTTGTCTTTGGCTTCCTTTATTTCTTTCTCAATGCCTTTGATACCGTTAAGAGTATCTGTTAATTCCTTTAATTCTTTTTCAGCCCCAGCCTGCTCTTTTAAATCTTTTATTTGAGCAGTCAGGTAATCTTTAATAACCTTTGGTGTTACTTCTTGTGGTTCTTTTCCTTCTTCGGGTTCTTCAGGCTCATACTCCACAGATTCAATGGCTTCCTGTAAAGCACTTTCTTTTTCTCCAATCAAGTTTTCGGCTTCCTGTATGGCTGTTTGCTCGGCTTTAAAATAGGTCTCAATAAAATATTCTTTAGGCACAAGGCTTGGTACCCAACCAATGGTGGCAATGGTTTTTAAGTCGTACTTAATGTTTGTCCACCAGTTTACAAATACCCCGGCAACTTGAAATTCGTCAAGTACTTTTTTAGGAATTAAAACTGTTTTTAGCGAAGAAATCAGTTCTTGCCTAACCTTTGGCATTTTTGTACCGCCTACTGAAATGTAATCGGCTATGGGTTCGTTTACTTCATTTCCGTTGTTGACAGTTTTTTGTTGTGCCGCAATTTTCGAGAATTCATCACGGGCTTGCAACCACCAATTGTCAAGGGTTTGCTGCATATCGGCAATAGTAGCCGTAACGTTTTTGTTTTCTTCAACGTTGGTTTTAATCTGCGATTTATCGCTGATTGTTTCTTTAAATTCCTTATAGTTCTCTTTGTAAGCTTTAAAGATTTCGGTTGCCTGAAATTTGAATTTATCGTATTGCGACTTTTGGCTCTCAATCTCTGCGCTTGGCACACCACCGGTTAAATGGGCTTTAACATCTTCGGGTTCAGGCTCCGGTGTGTTGTCCACATATCGGCGTATGTTCAGGTTGTAATCGTGTTCGTCGGCAATGGTTTTATTGTCAACCAGCTTGCTGTATTTGGGTATTTCTATTTTGTGGGTAAACACATAATCAATCTTTTCAATGTCCTCGGGGCGTAAGAAGTTTTGAACTTTGCCCTCGCCATACTCGGCATCGGCATTGATAAAGAATATTTTATTTTTGAGTTTTTCGTCCTTGTTTTTGTTGATAACCAACACGCAAGCCGGAATACCAGTGCCATAAAATAGTGCAGGAGGTAAACTAATAATGGCTTCAATCAGGTTGGCATCTACAATTCCTTTGCGAATTACTTTTTCGGCACTTCCGCGGAATAAAACCCCATGAGGCATAATGGTTGCCATGCGACCTTTTGAATTCAAACTGGCAATCATGTGTTGCACAAACATTAAATCCGCCTTTTTACCTGTTTCGGGCGCAAAACCATAAGCAAAGCGGCTTTGAAACTTCATGCTTGCCTTGCTATAATTTTGGCTAAAAGGCGGATTAGCAATAACCATGTCGAACTTTTGCCACGAGCCGTCTTTCAGGTTTTTTGGGTCTTCGAGCGTGTCGCCATCTTCAATGGTTGACGAAGTAATGTTATGCAAAATCATGTTCATACGGCAAATAATCCATGTGGTCGGATTACTTTCTTGTCCGTATAGCATCAGGTTTCGGGCATTTTGTCCTTGTTCCTCCACATACTGCAAACTTTGAATGAGCATACCACCCGAACCTACCGTTGGGTCATAAATCTCCATCCCTTCTTTTGGTTTCAGCAATTGCACGAGCAAACGAACTACCTGATTTGGGGTGTAGAATTCTCCTCCTTTTTTTCCGGCACTGTCGGCAAAGTATTTAATCAGGTATTCATAAGCAGCTCCCAACAAGTCGGGAAATTCAAAATTGTCGTTTACAAGTGCAGGTAACTCGCTGTTAAAGTGATTTATCAAATCAATCCAACGCTGGTCGGGCAGCGATGATTTTCCTTTTTTGATATTGAAGTCAATTCCTTTTAGCACATTGCTCAATAAATCGGCATTGGAATCTTCAACTGCATGTAAAGCTTTATTTAATAAACTACCAACTCCGGTTTTTGCATCACGCAAAGGTGGACGGTAAACTTCCTTGATTTCTCCTTTATCATCTTCAATTTTCTCAATCCAACTGTCGTTCCAACGGGCACGAGGTGGAACATAGAAGTTTGTATAGGGCTTATAGGTTGTTGGGTCGTCCAATAATTCCTGTAACTGTTCAGGCGTTAAGTGCTTGAATTTTTTCTTTACTTGTGCTGTTGCAACCTCAAATTCGTCGGATAAACGTTTTAAAAATAGAATCCCGAAAATGAACTCCTTAAACTCCGAAGCATCCATCTTTCCACGCAAAATATCACAAGCTTTCAATAGGAAATCTTCGAGTTGCGAGAGTGTTATTTTTGTTTGTCTCATTATTTATGATCAATGTTTGAATTAATAACCAAAAGTAAATAAAACTGCTTTGTTCTCAGAATACTTTGATCCTAAAGTTCCTTTAAACTTATGTAGTTCTTTCAAACTTATTTGCATAATATGGATAAGAATTTTTAGTTCGATTATCTTCATTTACAACCCACTGAGTAATTTTAATTTTATCCCCTAATTGATAATTAGCTGACGCATACTTCTTATTTAGAATAAAGTCTCCACAAAAGAAATTTTTATAACCATCTTCCTCGATTTTTCCTACTGTAGAAATCTCTTTCCATAATTGCTTATTGGTTTCATAATCAGGATTACGATGAATATGGTTATCGTACCAGATCAATAAATCACATATAGTATAGGTAAGTTGATATATAAGATAGGGTGTTTTAATCTGTTCTCGATAATGTTGGTAGTCAATATTTTCAGATAAGTCTATATCTGATGTATGTGAAGCAGAACCCGTTATAAATAGTAGATTCTTTATATTTTCAGCCAGAATTTTTGAAAAATGTGCTTTTTTGCATTTTACTAATAAGTACTTTGTATGCTCACCTGCTAAAAACAAACTAGATTCAGTTAGATTTACATGTCCATCCTTATCAATACATGCCTTATGTAAAATACCTTTTTTTTCTGCGTCTCTAAATACATATTCTACAAATTTTCTAAGCTGAGTAAAGTATAAAGAAGAGTCTAAATCGGAAGAATTGGTTTGAAGTGATCTAATTATTCGAATTATACTTTCTATTTCCTCATTTGGGATATTAAGTTTTTTGCAAATCCGAAAAACTTCTAAATACTTGTATTCAATTTCAGTTTCGTTTATTCTATCTATCTCATATTTAATATCATCCAACAGTTCCCTTTCATGCAAGGTTTTTGTATAATAGCACAAACTTTTTCGGCCGAATTTTTTATCAACTTGATATTCTGAGATATATTCAACAAAGTTCTCATCTTTAAGATTTCTAGGCGCTCCGGTATAAACAAACCAGGGTATTATTCTGGTTTTCTTTAATTCATTTAAAAACTTTAATGAGTAATATAAACCTGAATTTGTTTCTTTATTCTCTTCAACATCAGATTCTTTGAATCCTGTTGCATCTAAAATTACTGCTTGATATTCAAAGTCTGTATCATTTTTCAGAATATTCATACCTCGCACGTGGAATCTTTCGCCCACTATATTTATATTAAGCATTTTAGCCATTTTTTTTATGGATTCTAAAGATTGACTATTGTGCCTGTCATCAATTAACAAAACTTTATATTCCATCTTATTTTTTGTATTTAATTTCTATTTCTACCCCAAAAGTATAGTCTTCAGGATTGATCTTTTTGTAATTTTTCTGAAATACCTTTGCATCATTTCTTTCAGCACATTGTTTAATAATATGCCCACCTTTACCTGAACGTGCTGTTAATCCAGCTTTCCCGCCATCTGAGAAATAGTCAATTTCTGAAATATTTGATTCTTTCCCATTATTCCAAACGCCAATTGTTATTAGCTGTTTCTTTGGATTTAATGAAATATCAATTTTTATTCTGTTTGTAACTTCATTATTTTCGAAACCACCATGGTTAATAGCATTATCGAAAATATTTGAAAAAATACTTATTAAATCTTTCTTGTTAAAGGATATTAATATGCAAGAGATGTTATTAAACCGTTTAATATCTTCGAGTGATGAAAAATCAATCTCAAATTTTTTATCGTAGTTTTTTAATCGATTTGTGCAAAAATCCTTAATAAATTTAAAGATGTCAATATCTTCTTTTTCTTCTAATTCACTAGAAGTGCTATACAATTCAGATAAAAACAGTGATAATCGGTTTACACTTTTATTTATCTCTTTGATTTCTAAACGAACGGTTGTGTTACTTTCCTCATCTATTACTGTATTGAATAGTGAAGGGTTGATTTCAGCGAATAACTCCAGGGTATTAAGTTTACCAATGAGGGTTAAAAGTTCACCGTTGCGAATATCATGTAACTGCCACTGAAAGTCATTTAATCTTTCTTTTATTAGTGTGTCGATTGTTTTCTGTAATTGTAAAGATTTTATTTTCTCTTTGTCGGATTGGATTTTTGCTCCCTCTGCCAATGATTTTTGTCGAACCAATGATTCTTTCGGATTCAAATCAGGAACAACAATTTCTATTTTTAAAAAATCTTGTCTTCTTAAACTTGGCATAACAGAACCTTCAGTATAAGACTCTATTTGCTTAGTGACATAATCCGAATTCAATTGTAATATCAAATATGACAAATCAATACTTTTGTCATCTATTTCAAAAGCATATATATCTGAGGAAATATTTAACTCATTATTTAGGCTCGCTAAACAAAAACTAGGTTTCAGCCTATTAAAACGTTTTGAAACTAATAATGCAGGAGTGTTTAAACGAAAGAAACTTTGATTAACTTCTCCATATTCAATAGAATTAGGATCAATTGTATATGAAAAGGGGTCGGTTAATAAGTTTGAGACTTTAACAACTTTCCCATAATCATTGTTGTTCCTAACTAGTTGTGCTGGGCTTAGTACAGTAGATAATGCAATTGTTTTTGAACCTTCGGGTATTTGAAAATCATCAAGGTTTAAAAGATATCTAGACAAATTCAAATTGTAATCATTATCGGCTATTTCAAGATTTTTCACAATTCTAGAAAAACCTTTGATTTCTTTTTTATGCGACCAGATATCAACTATACGCTCAATATTTTCAGGTGTAAGTTTATTTATAAATTTTTCTGAAGAATATTCTGTACTAGCATCGATAATAAATAAATCGCCATGTTTTTTATTAGGTTGATTTTCAAAAATAATTATTGAACATGGTATCCCGGTTCCCAAAAACATTTTTGCTGGTAATCCAATAATCCCTTTAATCAATCCTTTATCAATAAGGTGTTTTCGGATTTTTTTTTCGTTACCTCCTCTGAAAAGTGCACCATTTGATATAATGCACGCGCCAACACCATTGATTTTTAATGATTTTATTATATGTAATATAAATGCATAGTCTGCACTGTTTCTGGGTGGAATCCCCGTTTTTTCATTCCACCTACTAAATCTGTCTTGACCTTGCTTGTTGTCCCACATTAAATTAAATGGAGGATTTGAAACCACAATGTCAAAATCCTTTAGTTCGCCATTTCCATCAATGAATTTAGGATCACTTAGAATATCACCTCTCTCTATATTAAAATTATATATTCCGTGTATTATTAAATATAGTTTTGTTAGAAAAACACTTTCCGAATTAATGTCCTGACCGAATAAATCAATCTTTGAATTAATTAGTTTAGAAACAGTTATTATGAGATTTCCGTTACTACAAGTGGGATCATAGATGCTTACATTGTTATTAGTATTTTTAGTTTTGATTAACTTAGCGATTAACTCGCAAACCTCTTTTGGTGTTGTAATATCGCCTGATTTCCCATTTCGTGCATTAAAAACTTGCATTAAAGAATCAAAAACATCAACATAACTTAGATTGTTATTAGGAGTAAATGAATTAATAAAATGTAATAATTCTTTGATAATGGGCAGAAATTTATGCTTATTATTAAAGAAAGAACTTTGATTAAAATCCACATAATCAATAACTCCATTAATCATCGGGTTAACTATTGCAATTTTGTGCAATCTAGTATTTATCTCTTCTCCTAAATCTTTAGAATTATTTAGTGTTTTTATTAATGAACTAAAATCAGAATTTTCAGGAATATCAATTATAATATTATTATTCAACTGTTTCTCGTCTGAAATATACTTATATAGAAATAAAGTATATATGTAGTTTCTCAGTTGCTGTATATCGATTGTACCCTTGATTTTATCAAGTGTTTTGAATAATGTGCTAACAAAAAGATCGTTATTGCTAAACATAAGCAATTGCATTAAAGATTAGATTGCAAATATCAGATTCAATGGTGCAGTACACCTGCATACATTATTTGTATTTTTTAATTACATTTTCAGTCTTACACCTAATTGTTTCTGCAAGTCCCTTCGGTTCAATAACTTTAACCCCTTCTCCCAGCGAGAAAATTGTTGAAACCAACTCGTAGTTTATCTGCACATTCAGCTCAATCATTACGTACTCATCAGTTGTTTCCTTGTGCTTCTGCGAGCCATGTATTGGCTTGGTTTCAATATAAGGCCAAAGCTGCTTGTCGATTTTTAACAGTATCTTCTCAACCGGTCTGGTTTCATCAACCGTAACACCTATAACATCTTCAAAGTACTCGTTAAAATCGATGGACTCGTTCTCAATGTAATCCTTGTCAGTTTCGGAGATTCCCTCAATTCTATCCAGGGCAAGGTTCGTTATAACCTCCAGTTCCTGGTTATGGCCAAACAGAAACCAGCGACTGTTGTATTGCTTTAGGTAGTAGGGATGAATAATCAGATCACTTGGCTTATTTTGCTTAAAGCTTTTGTACGAGATTCTTAACACCCTTTTGTTCTTAATGGCGTTGAATAGATCCATAAAGTAATTCAACCCCTTTAAGTACTGGTTCTGCTCAAAGCCAACAATCGAGTTGGAAGTTTTTCTCTTACCAAAGTTTGTTTCTAACCTAACAATAATTTCCTCAATCCAATCAAACTGGGGGATTCCTCCAAAACGTTTCAGAATATTCAGCGAATCGCGAATCTGCTCAATCTCCGATTCGTTTACCGGCTGGTTCTTTATGGTAAAGTTTTTATCCTCGTACCTGTAGTAAACCCTTTTCCCATCCTTTAGTCTTTCAAGCGGAATCGACCAGCCCTGCTCGCTCTCCATAAACCTGATATCGTCAAACACCTGCCGCCTTTTAACGCCATCGGTAATCCCATCAAATTCGTACAGGGCATCGTTACAGGCCTTAATCAAATCTTCGATATAGAATCTGCGTCCAAAGTTGCTAAAGCATTTATCGAGAGCATTGTACCGTATGGTGGCGTTTTTGTTGGTAGCCATTTGTCTAATATTATTTCAGTCTACAATATACAAAAAAAATTTATTGTGCAGTTTCACTGCACAGAAAGTTTAAAAACTTGTACTCGAAACCAATAATTAATACTCTTTACTGCCTGGAGAAATAAGTGGCAGAGGCGGAACCGAAAAGCCAAACGAGTAGGAAAAACAAAAACCTTAAAACCATGAAAAAACTATTTGTAACCATCACAGCAACTCTGTTTGCGCTAACCCTAATGGGGAAGGATGTCGTAACACTAAATAATCAAATGAAATTTGATGGCAAAGTGCTTCGTATTAAGGAATGTGAAGTATTGTTTAAAGCATCAGGACAAAAGTATGTTATCCCAGCAGTCGATATCCTCTCCATTGAGTTTGAGGATGCCAACGATAGGGTGTACCGAAATTACCTTGAGATGCTGGAATCAAATCCTGATCTATGCCTGAAAGGCCAGTTTGATGCCGATAACTACCACGGTAAGGAAGCAGGTCATTTCTTTCTTGGCTTGCTGTTCGGTCCCTTTGCCATGATCGGTACAGCAGTATCGAACCCAACTCCCGATCGTGGAAGGAGAACCTATATGATGTCGCAGAACAAAGAACTCTTCAGTGATCCAGCCTTCCTGAGCTGCTATAAGAAAAAAGCCAAGGGAAAACTTATCGGCATGGAGGCTGCGGGTTGGGCAACGTGGATTCTAATTCTGTTGCTGTAGGGTATTAGATTATACCAAATCAGCAGCACCCCAGCTGGGGTTGCTAGATTGCACTCCGGCTGGGGATTTAAAAGAAACATCTACCAAAACACCCCAAAAACATGATGCAGGAATTTGATTTCATAAAAAGAGGAAATATTACATTCTCGGAATACCTAGTGGTTATTGAGTTGTTCAACAATGGATATATCATGGCCATTAAAGGCTGTCCTGAAGAAGCAGAATCTTTAGCAAGAGCAATTGCTACACACATAAACACAAGTACTAAAGAGGAAGAAGGATTTGATGAAATGATTAAACCATATAAAGTATTGAGAAAATATACGGTAAATGGAAATGCACACTCTATCTCTAATTCAATATGGTGCGATACTTCTGCTTACTTTGAAGTAAGTGTTATTGGGATTAACATTAAGGAGGGTGGTTTAATCCGGTTTATCCGTGAACGCGAAAACTACTCCTTACTACTATCCGTTAACGAGTATTATCAAAAGATAGAACAAATAAATTCAATGTTTAAGAATTATGTGTTTTGTGCAAACTAATCAAAGATTGAATATATATGTTATTCATCACTTTTCTAAAACTAAAACGATTTTTTGGTACATTTAATAATTTGTATACTCACTAAGTATTGGAACAACTTGTTAAACAAACTATTTTGTTATGAAAAGCATTGATAAGCAAATTGGGTCACTATTATTCGATAGGCTCGAAGAACATATTTCGAATAGCAAAATATCTCCAAAGGAGCGTATACCAAAGTATAGGTCTGTGCTGGAGGATATCTTTAAGACACTAACCGCAGATGCCCCGATGTTTTTCAATGATCTTCATTCTCGCACTGTATATATATTCAAAGAATTCAAAACACCTTCCGATATTGAAGAAAAAATCAGATCACTCCGTGTGTTTGCAAATGACGTAGTGCATAATTCTGAATTTACACCAACGTTAAAAGATGATCTTAAATCAGCATATCAACTTGCAGAGATTCTTAGCTACTTCTCAAAATTACCAGTACCAAAAAATGTATTTGATTACTACAAATCAGACATTGAGGCATTTAAAAAAATTGAACCCATAAAAAAAGTTGTTAAACCTAGGTATGACTTCTTTGCTGTTATTGAAAATGTGTTTTTGCCATATGGCGATTTAGAAGGAAAGTTTTGCGTTTTAACCTGTAATACAGATACTTTGGGTACTATCAAGTTGAAACTTTGGAACAATAAGAAAGAAAACGGTTTTGGTAGCGATTTGTCAAACTTCGGCAAAATAGTTGAACCCTACCAGTATATTTATGTAACAAATGTAATTCAACACAAAGACAAGGAGGATGAGTATAATACTACCGATGGTTCTATAATTGTTTTAGAGCCTGATTATTTGGTTGATGCAAAGGATCTGTCCGATTGCAGACAATTTAGTAAAAATTCGCCCACAAAATACGAAGACAACCCGTTGCTTTTTATCCTTAACAGATTTACAAAGGGTGAGATAACTGATAGAATAATGGTTGGAAACATAGTGGGCAAAATGTTAGATGATATAGTTGCAGAAAAGCAATACCAGTACGAAAAATCATTTGAAACACTAATGAGAGAGAACTCCTATGGTATGCTCTGCATGGCCAATGAGGATGGAAACTACGTGCGAGACAATATTGAATCTGTTTACCTCGAAGCAAGAGATCATGAAGATAAATTAACACATATTGTTAACTCATATAAGGATAAAAAGATAATCCTTGAACCAACATTTATCTCAAATAAGTATGGACTTCAAGGGCGGCTTGATATGCTTGTTGAGCATGGAGGAGAAAGTAATCAAAAGGATATCATTGAACTAAAATCATCGAGAAAGTACCCAAGTGCCCAGATGGGTCTGTACGTTAATCATGAAGCACAAACATTGTGTTACGAACTGTTGATTTCGTCTGTATTTCCCGATCGAATTGGGAAGAGTTCAATATTGTACTCGAGTGCACCCCTCGAAGAAAAGCCATTAAGATGGGTTTCAGAAGAGAAAATCTATTCAAAGCAGGATTTGATAATGCTTCGAAATAGGATTGTTGCCAGCGAATTAAAACTGGCAAAGGGAGATTTTAGACCTTTCTATGAAATTCTTTCAGAATCATTTGGTCCCTATCCTGTTTTTCTGGAAGATCAGGTTAATGAGTTTAAAACTATCATTAATTCACTGGACAATACCTTAAAGCAATACTTTC
>Ga0116164_10000646_pt1 | contig 28828 bp, 29 predicted proteins | sample AD_UKC109_MetaG_FD_89888 | JGI IMG/M metagenome (GOLD analysis project Ga0116164, IMG submission 89888) | Active sludge microbial communities of municipal wastewater-treating anaerobic digesters from Hong Kong - AD_UKC109_MetaG | ecosystem: Engineered > Bioreactor > Anaerobic > Digestate... | reverse complement strand
CCACGTCCGTTCTCTGTTTGGGGAAAATGTGGAGAAAACGGTTTCCCGCAAGGGGACGCGGAGAATGGGGTCTTGAGGGTTCGCAACGCATTGTAAATAAATGATTTTCGATGTATTGGGGGGGTTAAGACGGATTTACCGGAAGGCGGAAAGCCCTCCACCATAATTTCAATAACTTAGCTACGATTTTTCATTGTCAATGCATTGTCAATTTTGACAACGGTTCCCGTGCTTCTATAGATGTCTCTCAAGTCTTCAGCTTCGATCTGAAAATACCTCTCAAAAGCCTTATTGGTGGTATGCATTGTTGCCCTTTTAATTTCTTCAGGAGAATGAAAAGCCCTCAATGCTCTTGCAGAGCTGTGTCTCGTTCCTCCATAAAGATCAACACCCTCAATCCCCAAAGCTGAACAAGATTTCTTCCACCACTTATAAAAATATTTTATCCCATAAGGATCGTTTTCGGCGACTCCGCTTATACCACTGCTGTGCCTAAAAAATGGCATGGAGGGAAGTGCCAAGGGAAAGTCTTCAAGTAGTGCGATATCTTCAGGTAAAATCGGAACGGCTTTAAATTTTTTCTCTTTGGGATGTGGAAAATATAGATAGCCGTTAGCTCTGTCAATATCACCCTCTTTAAGATTAATCATCTCACCCGGCCTTATGGCTATATAGGTACAGAGCCACTTTATACCGAGATAGACTTTTACGGGCGCTGTTTTTCTAATGTGTTCCAATACCTCAAGCTGTTGTTTCTTGGAGATAGTTGCTCTCATGCCAAGTTCAAAGGTCTGTTGCGGGAAATCCGGCATGATCCTTTTTTGCTCCCGTCTCGATATCCACACAAACATGGAATGGAGCGTTGAAAGGATATTGTGTTTCGTTTTATCGGATAAAGAAAGAGATTCAAGGAAGTCCTCTAGATCACCATATTTCACTTCCTTGACGTTTTTGTTCTTAAAATAATCACAAGCTTTTTCTAAATGCCATTTGATGGCGGCCAGTGATCTAGGTTTAATCTTTCCCTTTTTATGAGCAAGATAAGAATCGGTCACATTTGAGAAGGCAAGAGGGTTATCCTTTTGGTAGTCGCGCTCGTCATAATTCCCCCGGTCTGTTTCGTACCGGACACCGTTTAAAAAACGGAACGCTTCTTCATAGGATCGAAAACGCTTACAGAGGTTACCGAATATAACTTTAAACCGGGTCGCTCTAGATTTCGGATGCTGACTACAAGCTAGACTGCTTCCGGTATCATGGAGCTTACCGCCACAGACAAGACACTTTTCATCTGAATAAATGCCACCCTTCATGCACAATTCACCCCCTTGAAGGTGAGATGTACCATTTCTGAAAGGTGATTTCAAATTCATAATCATGCCCAAGCGCTAGAATCCTTCATATCAAAAGTATTTATCGCCCTGTACTGAAAGAATCTTTGCTTTGCTTCACAGGTTATTATTATGTCTAAGAATTGTTCACTGTTTTCCTCAATCAACGGTTCAATAAATCTTGATACCCTGCTTTTTATATAGGGCTGCGTCGTATAATATATATTGATCAGATACAGCCTCATCTTTGCCCTTGTCAGAGCGACATATAAAATTCGCCTTTCTTCCTCTTCGCCCCCTTCACTGTTCAAAGCCCTTGCTGATGGTATGCCTCCATCATTGACGCCTATCAGGAATACAGTATGCCACTCCAACCCTTTAGCAGAATGTATGGTTGAAAGCGTAAGATATTCTTTCGGGCGTGTTTCATTTTCTTCATCTTCTTGATGAACATCGAGCGACTCAAGCGTGAACATGTCAAGGAACATTCCTATATGCTGGTACTCTTTGCTGATTGTTTGAAGCGTTTCAATATCCTTCCATCTTTTCTTTTGCTCAGAGAATTCATGTTCAAATATTGGTTTGTAATAAGTGATCGTGTTTTGTAGGATTCGTTCGGTCAAGTCACGTTCTGAGTATATGGTAACAAGCAGTTCATATAATCTCTTTAAACGGGGTCCAAACGGTCTGCTTTGCAGGTATTCATCAATGAGGTAGTCGAGCCCTCTTTCTTCATCGACGATTTGTTGTATTATCTTTGCCGCTGTTGTATCACCGATACCGGGCAGCTTTTTCAGCACTCGGTTCCAGCTTAGTGAATCTTTTATATTCAGGCCTATTTTAATATGAGCAATCAGATCCCTGATGTGCTTCTTTTCTGCAAATGCCATCCCACCAAACTTTTTAAAAGGAATGCCCATTCCATTCAGCATCAATTCAAGGCCGGACGAATCATTTCCGTTTCTGAAGAGTATAGCTATTTCATTCAGTTTTATTCCTTTCTCTCTCAATTCCTGAATAGTTTCGATAATGAACATTGATTGATCTTGACTGTCTAAAGCCATTACCAGCTTTGGTTTTTCATTCCCTTTTATAGTCGAGTACAGGGTTTTCCTTATCGTTTCGCTTGATGAATTGATTATCGTGTTTGATACATCAAGTATTCGTTGTTCGCTCCGGTAGTTTTGCTCAAGTTTGATAGAACGGGCTTCAGGAAACATTCGTACAAAATCTTCTGTGTTTCTGTAATATGCCCCTCTGAATGCATAGATGCTTTGTGCATCATCGCCAACAACCATAATGTTACGATGATCACATGCAAGCAGATATGCGATTTCAGCCTGTACCCTGTCCGTGTCCTGATATTCATCAACCATGATGTATTTGTACTGGTCATGGATTCTATTTCTCACTGATTTATTTTCCTTGAGAAGGCGAACAAGGTTTATCTGCAAATCGTCAAAATCCATCATGTTGCTCTTTTGCTTGAATGCCTGATATCTACGATCAATCTCTATCAAAGCGTCTGCGTACAGCTCATATTGAACGTATTCGTTTTTAATCAAGTTCCCGATGGATTCCTTACGGGATCTTGCCTTGCCGATCATCAGCTTGATCTGTCCCTTTTTGGGAAAGCCTATTTTGTTCTCCGATACATTCAACTGTCCGCATATATAGCTGATTGCTTCACTCGCATCGTCAGGGTCCATAATGGTAAAGTCTTTATACCCTGTGTAAATCTGATATTGTTTCAGTATCTTCAGCGCAAAACCGTGAAACGTTCCCCCGTTTATCTCCATACAATGTTCACCGAGCATTGAAACAGGACGTTCAATCAGTTCGGTTGCCGCCTTTTTTGTAAATGTAATCAGGAGTATATTTCTCGGCTTTATTCCTTCTTCAATCATGCGGGCCACACGGTATGCAATGATCCGTGTCTTACCGCTTCCCGCGCCGGCTATTACGAGATAGGGGCCAATGAGTGACGTTGCCACTTCATATTGATGTTCATTCAGTTCGTTTGCGTAGTCTATAGTGAACTTCATTGTTCATACCTCCTCCTGCGCTTTCATCCGTCTGTACTTTGTACGTCTCTCCTTGATTTTCTTGTTCATTTCTTGCTCGTTTTTCCCCTGCTTTGTCGTGATATCAAGGAAGTTATGAAGTACATCATTGATTGCAATTTTCTGATCTACATCAGCGTCTATCTTTTCCAATTCACTTGCCTGCAGGGATATGAGTACCCCGTATGCCTGAAGCGCCAGCTGCTTCTGGCTCCACTCAAGAATTCTTTTCCGTACTATTGGGTTTGCCTCCTGTGACTTGTTGTATCCATCCTGAACCTCTATCCACCATTCCAGCGTTCTTCTGCTTCTCCGGTTTTTCGCTTCAATATTATCTTGAAATTTTAGCCACTTTTCCGAGCAGTACAGCCAGACCCCTTTTTCCTGTTCGAAGAAATCCCCGATTACATCAATCTTCATTTCTTTTATGGCTTCTCTTCGAATCTGAAATTCAACCCGTGCCATAATCTTTTCTTTTGGGATTTCGTCTAAACCCCATATGTCAAACATCCAGATCTTTCCTGATTTCTGTCTGATCTCCAACGGCTTGTCATAGATACGGGCGACCAGTTTCCCCGATCCGATGGAAATGCCTTTTATTGATTCCCCTTGTCGCATATGGATTGTCCGGTCAAAAGCCTTTGTGACGGCATAATCAATAAGGTTCTTATTCCACATAGATTTTGGAACGAGCATATCAAGGCACAGATCAACACGGCTTGGTTTTACGGTTTCGATTTCCAGTCCCATTCCCGCCAGCATGTCTATAATTTGATTTTTTGCTTTCACGGCTCCCATTCTCCAGAGCATTTCCGATCTGATTTCAATCATGACATTCGGCCTTGTGTGTTTCGTGGTCCATCTTCCAATCCTGAGAACAAAATCATTACTTACAAGAAGCCATTCATAGCCATGAGAACCGTTCGGCTGCATCTTGAAGTGCCATTCACTTCCACCTCCGGTATTAATGATGCCGTTCACATCTTCGGATTGCTCTTGAGCCTCTGATTTCATTTTCCTAAAACATGAAAACCATTCATGGTTCTTCCATATTCCGGTAACCGATAAAGCCATTGTGTCTATTCCATGAGCCCTTACTTGACACATTACAATTCACCTTCATTTGCATTTGTCGGGGGGGCTGTTAGTCGTCCGCCCCCCGCGTCCTCACCAGACAAAGAAAGCGGCCCTTCATTCTTGTTCTTGCTCTTTACCTTGCGCACGCTTGTGCCCGCGCTTGCTCTCTCGCTGCCGAGCCGCTCGCGCGTGTATGAACTATTATGTTGTTGCGATTGGTTTGTTTTCAGAAGCCGAAATGGTTCAGCCTCTTTTTCACCGAGGACACGGGAATCCGGAAACACCTTGGATATGAGTTCTATCCATTCACTGGTTTTACTGTCTTGATGTTGCAGCATAAAAAAAGCCCTCCATTTGTGTAATAGGAGAGCCTCTTGACACCTATCTTTTAACCAGTTATCATCTAACTGATTTGAGCGTGCCAATGGGCCCTCATAATCATCCCGGGGCCAAGCGGAGACCGTCCAAAGTTGCCGCTTGGCTTCTTTAATTCTTACCTATTTACTTTTACTTATTTGTCTCCGTTTTTTAACTTTACTTCCCCTGTATCTAATGACTGTTTTGTTTCTTGGAAAGTTTTTCTCCATTTGTCCTGTAAGCTCCTCACCACCACGGCAAAATTCATAAGACCAGTTTTTCTCAAGAGCCCCATGTCATGAAGTCCCGTTGCTATGAGGCGTTCAATAAAGTTGTTTCTCGTAAAATTCAGTTTTTCAGCATACGCTTCAATCTCTCTCAATAATGACTCTTCCAAGGATACAGACACGGTACGGGGTTGATTATTATCACCTTCCTGGCCTGCTTTAGGATTTGTTGTTACCATGTCATACTGTTCCTTGACTTCTTTCAGCATGAGGGTAAGTTTCACAATTCCAATGCTGTCAACAATTTTCATTTCCTCAATCCCAAGGCTGAGAATATTTTGAATAAGCTTACTCCTGTTAAGATCGTATTTTTTTGCGTACTTATCAATTTGCTCTACCATCTGCGGTTTCAACCAGAAAGAAACGCTCAATGCCTTGTTTTCTGTTTTTTTGGGTCGGGGCGACATTTTGCATCCTCCTTATTCTTATTTGTTGGCTAATAATATAATATATCAAATACCCTTGTCAAACATTTTTTTATTAGTTTATGAATAATTTTTTAAGAAGTAATAAAATTAAATAGATATGAGATAAAAAAGGTCTGCAATAGATGTTTATATTGAAGATTCCGTCTCCGACGAGCTCTTTACAGGCCCATTCTCGACGGCATCAATTGTTTGATTCACCGACAATTCCTTAGAATCGTTTCCAAGATAAAATCGATTATTGCCATTTGAAAGTATCACTTAATACTTCTTGACAAAACCTCACCATAGAGTTAAGCGTTTAACAGTTTTGATCTTGGTATTATTGTTTGCTTGAGAGCGGCTGTACCCAAAGGGGGATTATGGTCTGATCATCTAAAGCCCTGTTTCTCAAAACGAGAGATGGGGCTTCTGTTTTTTATGAACATTTCAATCGAATTTGGGGTGTTATCTGGATCTGCATAACATCCCAACTGGATGAGAGAAAAATGGCATGATAACGGTTGAATATTCAGCGATTACGTCTAAAATGTGAGATGCTTTCAAGGGGTGTTATGCCGCACTTTTGCGGTGTTTACGATATTATACGAGATCCATATAAACATTGTTAGACAGCAGTCGAGACTGATGGAAGCATTCGTTGGCATAGATGTAGCGTTCGCAAAGAAGAAGCCATTACCCATATGCGTTGCAATGTGGAGGCAGCACCAGCTCGTTCCGCTTCCACTTGCTGATCGTCAGGCACCGAGTCCACCTCGCGGATCTGGAAACGTTGCGTGCCTCGATTCAGAGATAGTTACCAAGTTTGCCGACGATACAGCGGCTTACTTACATGATGTGCAAAACCACTTTGGTATCTCCATACAGAGAATTGCCATAGATGCTCCAAGTGATCCAAAAATCCAAGGCTATAAACGGCGGCAGGCAGAATGCGAACTTGATGCACATGGTGTTAGCTGCTTCGCTACACCTAGTCTTGACGAATTTGAAGTTATTAAAAATAAGGTTTATGCACATCTTGAAGCAGGTGGTAAGGAATCTCATCTTCCCCACGCCAACCAATTATGGATGCTTGTGGGGTTTGAACTGTTTAAGCGACTTCGGATTGAATGGGAGTGCCTAGAAGTTTTTCCTCAAGCTACTGCATTCGTTTTGCGCTCAAACTTAACACACAAGAGTGAGATAAGTGGAGTAGAGACACAACTTCGTGCCGCATCACAATTCACTGGTTGGCCGGAACCGTTCGACCTCCGAGTCTTGAGCAAAGTTGTACGTGGTCCTCTCCATGATGGTCTTGACGCATATTTGTCGGCTTGGGTGGCAGCTTTGAACAGCCAAGATCGGACCGGTTTCGGCACTGCACCATATGATGTTATATGGGTTCCTAAAGTAGACCTGCTGTCTATCAAGCAAATCCACCGGACGGCTTTCAGCCGCCGGTGATCGATACGTTAGGTCTGGAGATTTATAATGGAATCCGAAAACAGGCCGCAGAACTTGATTGCGATGCTTAAAGCTATGATTGGTAAGTTTCATCTTGAGCTTCAGTGGATATCGGATTTAATCTCTACGACAAGAAGTTTTCCATACCCCGACTTCTTTGAACCAAAGACCTTCTTATTCAAGAATCGAACAAATAAGGAGGCCCGGTTCGTCATATCCGCTGACCTGCTGGCTGCATGGATTGGCCATCTATCACACGGCACCCGCAAACGAATGGAAATCTTTGAGGATGAGGTCCTCGATTCACTTTCCAAAGAAAGGCTTCTAACCGCAGCAACGATGACCCGGTGCCACTTAGAAGCATCAGCATGGGCTGTCTATGGTCTGGAGGAGTTGACGAAAGCGGCTGATGCCTCGGATTGGTCCAAACTGGAAATCCTTATACCAAAAATGCTCAACGGTGCTGCAGTTATGAAAGAAAACAGGCACACGCCTGAGGCCTCAATCGATGAGCTTTGGGTAGACCCATCGAGCATAATGAACGCTATTGATGCACTTGATCGTTATTATGGAGTATGCACCGGCAACAAAGCTCACGAAGCTCGCATCTTGTACGCCATTTTGTCTGACTTCGCCCACCCTTCTATCTTTGGCGTTCGGCACATATTCTATGGCAAAGAGAACAACGAAGGCTGGACAATCACATATCGCTCAAATGAGAAACTGAACGAGAAAGACTACGGAATGATACTCAAGACGCTCCTAATCAGCATGCGTCTTGGACATTCAGCAGCACTTATGCTGCGGCTTGGTTCCATTGAAGACTGCGGGGACAGTTTCAGGTATGTAAAACCTTCGCCTCAGTTTGGTGCTGGCGTTTGGGAGCAAATTCTGAATGCAAAACTTGGAGAGCCGACCTAACAAGGCTTTTGCAGCGGAGCGCAAAAAGCGTGTGCCCGCTGAAAAGTGCCGTTAGCTAAGAAATTGTGAAGGGAGAAAATTTTAATTATGGATGCTATTAAATTATTTAACAAGAAATACGAAAAATTAGAGAATAGTAGATTCATAAAATTTATAGAAAATTATGGCTTTTCTCCAAAACTAAATGTTCCAGAGCAGAAATATATTGATGGTTCAAAAATTCCAGATGATGATTCAATTGATGCTTTCGTATTAACAATAAGATTCTTTATTCAAAATAATGAAAGTTGTTCAATATACAATTTAAGCAAAATATACAATTCACAAACTAATATATCAGAAGAAAATCTTAATCGTTTCACTGAGCTTAGAAAGCTATTAAATGATAATCTTGATACACCGCTATGGTTTACCATCAACAAATCCAAATTAACTTATCGTCAAATTCTTGAAGGTATGATTTATTCAGAATTATCACATTCAAATGAAAAGGGGCATCAAGAATTTTCTAGCATATTCAAAAAAACATTTCTTGTTAAAGCTATGATGAAACACGAATTTATTAGGGTTTTAATGTTTATGTATGGTGTTATTTCTGAAATTCATGAGTTAAATGAAGAAGTGTTTAGCTAACACGGAAAATCCGCTACGCTCCTATCCTGCCGGCGAAGGCAACGTAGAGCTAAAAAGGTGGGCGGCGAGTTATTGCAGAGACTATGTTTGTCCCAATATTAAGGTGGTTGATTAGGAGTCAAAGATAACTTCTAACGCTTAATGATATAAGGAGCCCATGAATAAAATTATCCAATTCCCAGAGCAGCCAGATCCGTTTGAATATAAACGGGTAAAGATCAGCGAGCTGATACTAGCCCATGAAGTTGATCAGGCCATCCAATTATATAGAAGGTGGTTTGCGGCGGAAAAACCCGAGAGCGCTCACCAAATCCTTTTGTCATTTACGGTTTGGAAATCCGCCCAGGAACTTGAGAGGGAGGATGAATATGAAATCGCTTCCAAATGCCACCGTGCAGTGGTGGACATGGACCCAACCCACCAATCTGCCTATAAAAGACTTTTCCTCTGCCTTGAAAGGTCAGGTCAATATAAAGCAGCGATCCGTGTTTGTGATGAGGCTATCGGCATGGAGGAAGGAAACATCTTCCGGGATCACTGGACAAAGGGCGGATGGTATGGGCGGCGATCGAGAGCGGTTAAGAAACTACAGCGATCGACAAACTCGTCGTAATTTTATATAATTACCAGTTTTTAAAAATGAACGACTTCATTCTCAACGATCTGTGGGATTGTTTTTATGAGAGAATGAAAGGGGGTTGTCGAAAGCGCATGCTTACTTTTATCGATTTCGAGGAAGTTATTCTTAGTAGTCCATTCTCAGAGGATTTTTAATTAATAGGGTCTTGATATACGTTTTTTCTGTCCGCTATTCTTAATATCAATATGACCACTGATTCTCTATCTATGGCGTAAATTACGCGGTAGGATCCATAGCGATATCGGTAAAGACCTCTGAATATTCCCTTAAGTGGTTTGCCTAAACTTAGAGGATCTTTTGAAAGGTAGTCTTTAATCTTGGCCACGATCTTTTTTTGTTGCTGTCGGTCAATCTTTTTAAGGTCGTTTATTGCCTCTTCATGCCATCGGATATTATAGATCAAAGATTTTCTCCATGTCTTCCGTTGAGTAATACCTGGCGTTTCTGTCATTGAGGCGATCAAGGGCAAGGTAAGCATCCTCATACTCAGAGAGATGCTGATTGAGGATGTCTTTTATGTAGAAACTTTTAGGGCGTTTAGTTTTCTCAGCCAGAAAATCAAGACGAGCTGACAGATCATCTTCAATTCTGACATTCAATATTTTAGACATTGTGTAACCTCCCTTGTTGCTTTATTGAATTACGTGTATTACACACTAACACATGTCTGCGTATGAGATCAAGGGAGTTTTAACGCTCACCAAAGGTTAATTTCAAAATGTACATATTGTCAACTCACTGTCAGGGTAAAATAAATTATAATAATATCAATTAGATAGAACGGTAATCAAGGGTTCGACTCCCGCCGCCTCCACCATGTTATCTTTTTAAATTCAATATGTTAGATGTTTTTAACTGGTCGGAATTCTTTACCAATTTTTTACCAGGTGTTGAGTCTTGGTAAACGTCTCTTAGATCATCTGCTTCAATCTGGAAATATCGCTCAAAAGCTTTATTCGTGCTGTGCATAGTGGCTCTTTTTATTTCTTCCGGTGTCCTGTACTTTCGCAATGCTCTTGCCGAACTGTGACGAGTACCACCGTAAAGATCAACACCCTCGATACCAAGATTGTTACACGCCTTTACCCACCATTTGTAGAAATACTTTTCTCCGAACGGTTCGCCTTCAAGAACTCCTTGGACGCCTCCAATATGCCGGAAAAAACTGATTGACGGAATTGCGGGTGGAAATGATCTCAGTATTTCTATGTCTTCTTCAAGGATCGGGACCGCTTTTGGTCTTTTTTCCTTCGGATGCGGGAATAGAAGGTATCCGTTACCAAGATCGATATCACCTTCTTTAAGCTTTATCATTTCTCCGGGTCTTACAGATATATAGGTACACAGCCACTTTATCCCGAGATATATCTTTGGATTTACGTGATGTGAGATCCTTTTAATTTCTTCCAATATGTTCCATTGTGTATCTTTATCAATTACTTTGCGATACCCAAGTTCAAAATTGCATTCGGGAAACTCCGGCATTTGCCACAGTTTGATGATCTTTCTCTTGAGTAGCCAGTTCCAAAAATCATGAAGCCCCGATTTTATATTTGATCTTGTTTTATCCGAGACCTTTTGGGAGAAGATGCAGTCTTCTATTTCAGCGTAACCAATCTCTTTAATGTTTTTATTTCCGAAAGAAGCGATTGCCCGCCCTGCGTAGTTTTTGAGGTTGTTATAACTTTTTACTTTTACGGTTTCCTTTTTGACGGCTAACCATTTGTTTATCAGGATTTCAAAGCCTAACGGATTATCCTTTTTATAATCTCTTGCATCAAAAGAGCCTTCACGATACTTGAACCGCAGCCCTTCAAGGCATTGATGCGCCTCATCGTAATTATCAAACCTTTTGTGGACTCCTCTAAATCTTACGGAATATCTTGTTGCCGATACCTTCGGATGTTTTACGCAGAACAATCCCTTTTTCCCATCATCGACGAACTTAGCCCCACACACCGGACATTTCTGATCGGAATAGATTCCACCAAGCATACAAATATCACCTCCTTTGCATAAGGAGGTAGCACGTTCAAGGGATGAATTCAATGTATTTCACCCCCGTCGCTCAATGGCTCTTTTTGTTCTTCCTCTTTCTTATCACTATGCTGGAAATAGTCCCTTTTTGACCGTATTACCCGTTCCGCATTTATCTCAAGCAACGCTATTGTTTCTCTTGATAATTCGCAGATATAACCTTTTCCTTCCTCATAAGCAGGATTAAGAAGAGACTTCGTAATCTCAAATCGTAACGGAACTATCATTGAAAAAAGTTGCAGTTTCGATAACAATTTGAAGTAAGTCTTTTTCCCGCACCTGCCTAATATTGCCTTGTAACTTGTTATCCTCTTTTCTTTCTTCGGTTCTTTTTTCCTGAAGTATGCCGATATATCTTTAAATGCTTCTGTTTCTGAAAGGTCCGGGTGTATTTCTTCTTCTATTCCTTCCCGCTTTCCCGGATAGTAGGTTATGCGCCTTATTCTCTTATTGATGTGTTCCTTGATTAATTCCGGTAGCTCTGTTTGATATTTCTTCCCCTTTTCAAAGTATCCTTTGTCAGCGAAGTATCCCGCTATATTGTTCCAGTGGCTCAGGTTTCTGAAATATGTTTCTCTAACTACGCCATACTTCCATGACCGATGAAGGTTTTCACCGCCGATCATTCCAGCTTTTCCTGTACCCTCAACCTCAATGAGCAGGTGCCAGTGAGGAAAGCCGTCTTTATGAAATTCAAGAACAGCGATTGCCTGAGTTATGATTACCGGAAGGTGTATATATACCCACTGATTGCCTCGCTTGATTTTCTTCCCTTTCCGCAGCTTCCTGATGAACGCCGACAGTGCTTTTTTTGCGGTTATGATTTGAAGCGCGTCCAGTTCATTGATGAAGTTATTTCTATCCGTGGTGAGTATGACGTGACGGGTTTTTTTGTAATTAAATTTGTTGATATACTCTTTATACTTCGGAACGTAAAAAAGCCTATGGCATCGAGGACACCAAGAAGATTTACACAGACAGTTCCCAACCTTTGCTTTAATCCTTTCCTTTGGTTTTGTTTGCGCTTTATGGAATTGTTTGAGGAATAGGGCTTCATCTCTCGGCCTGTACTCCGAATTATTAACAAGAATAGGGAGGGGCGGCCCTTGAAATCCGCTATGGTACATATTCCTGAATATGATCTGCGAAGAGTCCGGATTATATATCCTCTTGACCCCATCATCACTATATAGGGAATATATAGATTTGTTACCGTTCCCGTACCGTCCCTCGCTCGCACTCTCGCTACCGGAGTGCTCCTCGGTATAGGAACCAGATGAATCATTATTTGGTGTATCAGCCATAAAAAAAGGCCTCCAAATCGAATTGGAGCGCCTCTTGACACACCTTGTTTAACGAACTATCATTGTAAGTGATTTTGGGTGTGCCGTAAGGCCCTCAGAATCAACCGGGGCCAAGCACCGGGACCCGCCAAAGTCGGGTGCTTGGTCTCGCCATCTAACTGTTATTATTTCTTTATGTTTAATTCTCCCTCTTCATTAAAGGTAATCTTTCCGCTGGCAATTCCTTCCCTTATGTTCTTAATAAGTTTCTGTCCGAACTTGAATGCAGCCAGCAACCCGATCTTCTCCAACATGACGGCATCTTCATAAGCCGATTCTAAAAGGTTCCGCATTAACTGGCTTCTGCTGACCCCGATCTTGGTTGCCATTGCATCCAATTTTGCTACGAATTCTGATTCTAACTGAACGGTATACTGCTCTTTTGCCTTTTTCATTTTATACCCCCAATATGATGTGTATACACATAATTATACAGTTTTTATAAAATTTTGTCAAGTCTTCCTTTGATAGCAATAGCAAAGGCAGAGAAAATTGTATGGTGTAACATAGGATTCTCCTCTTGCGCCTTGCGAAATTAGCACGAGCGACCGAACTGTCAAGGGTCCCCTTCGGCTCACTTCGTTCGGCCTTGACAGTCCGGTCTTGGCTCGTGCTAATGCAATATTAGGCGACGGGGAGAGGGTTGGCGATCTTTTCGGCTCAGAAAAAAGGGTGTTCTTTTTGGCGTGCGTTCGTAAGAGGTAGAATGTAACTTTAATGAAGTGTGTTTCTCTTATGTTTCAATATACTACAATTGTTACATGGTAGGTACTTCAGTACACCTACGAGTCAATAAAATCATTTCAGGAGAAAATCGATTATTACTCTTTGAAAGTATCACCTTAATATTACTTGACAAGATACCATAAACGAGTTAGTAGCTTAGCATAACTTCGATCTTGTATGTATTATATGTACTTATGAACAGCTGTAACCAGGGGGGATTATGGTCTGATCATCTAAAGCTCTGTTTCTCAAAATGAGAAGTGGGGCTTTTGTTTTTTTTGAACATCTTAAAATTTGCAGTCGCCAAGGCAAACAAATGAGTGTTATACGTATCTGCATAACACCCCATTACACTGATAAGTATAATAATTTGTTGGTCATGGAGGAACGTATGAGTATTTGGACTAAGATCTTCGGAAAAACAGAAGGAAATCGTGAACAAGCAACGCCATCGGCCACCAAGAATAGTGGTGTCGCTGTTAGACCGGCAGACGAACAAACCCTTAACCAAATAACAAGGAACAACACTTCAAGAGTAAATGACTTAAACGAATTATTTAAGCAAACAGAAGAAATGCTCTCCAAGATGGAAATTGGTTCTTACCGCAATGTTATGGACCAGGAACTAATTGATCTATTGATGGATATGATTTACAGATCAGCTGTCAAGACCTTCATAACCTCGATCCATAACAGCTTCTTTAAACACAAAACCATGCCTATGGACTATTATGACATGGTAAAGCCATTAATAGACAGATGGAGAAGTGTGCTGGATAGCGGCATCAACTTAAACCAGCAATCTCTCATCGATTTCGTCAATGATCTAGATGAATTTACGACAAACTGTCCTGATTTTATCTTCGGTGCTAATGCTGGTAATGATGATTTAACTCCATCCAGATTTTTTCAAGAAGGAATATGGGAGCCATATTTCAAGAGTGCGGAAAAAAGAGCCACAGAGCTATGTAATAAAATGAGGAAACTGTTGGAGTCTAGGAGTAATAACATTGAAGTACTTATAAATTCAGAGTATTCCTTAATCAGCCCTTTTGAATTTGAAGAACTGGTTGCGACACTGTTCAATAAAATGGGTTACGAGACCGAAGTGACTTCAAAGACTGGCGATTACGGCATAGATATTATTGCTAAAGATGAAAAAGATGTTGTTGCAATCCAAACTAAGAAATACGCCAAGGGCAACAACGTCGGAAATAGAGATGTGCAGCGACTTTTGGGCGCTATGCAGCTGAGACATGTAAAAGCAAATAAAGCTATACTAATAACCACCTCGGACTTTACATTTCAGGCTACGGAACAAGCAAAAGAAACACCGATAGAGTTATGGGATGGTGACTATATCTCCTCTTTGCTCCGCAAATACCTTAAAAACTTGAAGGAATAGGAGAGGGAATGCTGTTCTTTAGGCGAACATGAGTAGTTTTTTACGGCATCACCCAGCGAGTCCACCGTGTTGACGAGGAAAAACTTTCGCCTCCCGGTGATACTGATGGCCCAATAGAGGAAGAACGTATGGAAGAATATCCTTTGCTCAAGAACATGATGCTGCTGACATCCGGTATAGGCGCATGTATCGAAAAGAAGGCGTTCGCCCCGGCGCTCATACTTATCTACTCTGCGATTGACACTACGGGTTGGCTCGATAGTCTGGCGGAGTTTTCCACTAAGGATGACTTTATTCGTTGGGTCAACAATTATCTTCTCAAAGCAAAACCCCTGAAATGCACAGCGATCGATCTGTACGCTGCTCGATGCGGCTTGCTGCATACATTTACGCCGAACTCGAAGCTGAGTTTTTCGGAAAAAGCCCGTATTATCTCTTATGCTTGGGGAAAAGCCAAAGCGGAGGATATGCAACGGGTAATGGATCATAAGAACAAAACCAATCATTCGGTTGTCGTACACGTAGATGAGTTGTATCAAGCTTGGCTATCAGGTCTTGCACTATGGGGTGAAGATCTGGACAAAGATTCTGAGAAAAGTGCGAGGGTTCTCGCGAAAGCGGCAAAATTTTTCGCGTATGTTAGCGTCGAGGCCGTGCCGGTAATGCTTTCGGCTATCTATAGCAGTCAGCCATGATGAAGTGAATTCCCAAATAATGGATGCAGCCGACCTCGTACCTCGGCGACTGATCCTATTGTTACTGACTACCAAAAGAAATATACGACAAATACAATCCGATTGATTTTATCAACTTCAGGAAGAAATATTAATATTATTGAACCAACAACTATTTCTTTTTACCATATTTTTACCACCTAATATTATTTAATAATATATACGGTAAGATAGCTCACTGTTACCAGGTTCGACTCCCGCCGCCTCCACCATTAACTATTTATAATTACTAACTTTATTAACTTCTATTTCTACCGCAGGTCTACCGCAACGCCTCATACTTAAGACCTGCCCTATCTTCTTTGGAGTCCTCTTTGCATACCTTCTTGTCATTGATGCGTTTTTGTGTCCAAGTATTTCCTGAACCAAAGACATGTCATGCCCTTCATCAAGTAGCTGGCAACCAAGGGAATGACGTATAGCGTTATACAATTTAATCTTGATGTTTGCTTTTTCGCAGGCTTCACGCCATGTCTCATTAAGATTTTTGTTAGTGTATGGTTTCCCATCTTTTCGAACAAAGATAAAAGGTCTTAAATGGTCAATATTCTGAATAATATCCTGTGCAGTTGGAGTAAGATCATAAGACCTGATCTCCCCTGTTTTGGTAGTTTCTCGAAGATTGTTATCAGAAAATGCTCGTTTGATATATACCTTATTGCCGACAAGAGCATCCCGTTTTAGTGCCCGAACTTCTCCTACCCTTAAGCCGTATTCCATAGCAAATTGAAATATATCTCTGTTTTGTTCTGGGATGAAAGCGATTATCTTGTCCTGTTGTTCAAGGGTCAGATATTCTATTTCGGGTGATTCACCCATACTCATTTTGGGGAACGGGGGAACATTCTTTATCTCTTCATTCGAGTAGGCCCACCGAATCATAGCTTTCAAGCCTCCCATGATGTTGTAACGGGTCTTATCAGCTACGTTCAGCGATTTCTGAAAAGCTGTAAGTTCTGCTTTTCTGAATTTCCTTATATCCTTATCTGTACCAAAAAAGGGAATAGCATATTTTTTAATATATGTTTTGTAATCCCTTTTTGTCTTTATGGTTACATCAATTTGAGATAGCCATGTCGTGTAATATTCACCTATACATAGCGGATTAGATGGCCTAAAAGAGCGAGGATCAAAGGCTTCTCGATCCCTGTCAATATCTTCTCGGATAGCATATAAAAGTTTATATGCATTTCCTTCATTTTTTATAGGATACCATTGCCCTTGAATCAATACGGACCAAAACTTTTCGATTTTACCTTTCCAATATAACTGAACATAAAACCGTTTGCCTTGTTGTTGCACACTACCCCTTGTATAGCCCATACACAGTACCCCCTTTTGTTGTAATGAGGGTTGAGTATCATATGCGGGGTAATCTTTCAATTTAGGCTACTCCTGAGAAGTTTGCGCGGCATTCCCATTCTTGACGGTCATCAACATGTTTTATGATTCTGATCATCCACTCATCATGGATAATAACAAAGGTTGGGGTATTAGGCCGTTTAAGCGAATCCCGAAGGGCCTTACTCTTTTTACTGACCTTTCTTCTTAGTATCCGTTTTATCTTCACCGCTTCGTCTGGTGTCACCTCGATAATCTCAGGGGATCCTGTTATCACATCTCCGAGTGTTCCCCATGACCTCCCGATACTTTCGTTAGTCTTGAACCCGTTTTCCTTGCTGACATACTTTGAGGCGTAGGCCATGGCTTGACGCTGACTCTTGATCAGGCGGTAACTGCGAGAATTTTGTGCTACCTGTATCGCTTTGCCGTATTCCGATGTCTGCATGCAGTGAACCCATATCCGGGCCAGATCAAGGGCAAGAGAGCCGTAATCATGTTGATCAGATTTATTGCGTTCTGAAATGAACATATGAAAGTGCGGTATATACTCACCGATAAGAGCACCCGACTTGCGGGGAACCCATTCTCTCTTATAGACTGCCCACAGGGTAGGGTACTTGTCTATCAGTGTACGGCGAAACCTATTGAGAGCATCGTTTGAGGTCTTTGTTCGCTGTTCGATGGTCTTATCCGTCATGACATCATCGGCAAAGGTGAAGTCTTGCCAAAACTCAACCGGTTCATCCAGTTTGCACAGAAATTTGATAAAATTCCGTCTCGACTTCTTGCTGAACTCGGTTATTTTCCGCTTTTTCCCGCCGTTTCCCCCTGAATTTCCGAATTGTACTGTATTGATGGGGCGTATCTCTGTCATGTTTGGATAAACATTCAAATATTCCAGACAGTTAGTTTCATGTTCCTGCCTTGAAATCGTAAATTTTTTCTCAAAGTTGTCTCTATGCTTTTCTCTGCTATGTAAAAATATGTCCCTTATACAAGCAGGAGGGACATGGGAATCCCCTCTGGAGGCATCCTTACTCATGAGAACACCTCCTGAACATTTTGTACTTTTTGAGTTTGTAAATGGTTACCTTCGGGCTGCGGATTAACGGATCAGTCCTGCAGTCATACGCTGCAATGTATTCTTCACAGGTCAATATTTCGCGTTCTTGTGTCGGGATGCGGGAGCGAGAGTGCGGGCTCTCTCTGCGGAGCCCTCCTCCTCGCTTATGAGCCAACAGGTTGTTAGAACATGGTGATTCAGGCGTACTACTGCGTCGAGTCATAAAAAAACCTCCTCTGGCTGTTCCAAAGAAGGTCATTTGACAGACGCATGTATCATGTTATAATACAATAACGTTCTGATAAAAGCTCGTTAGGTGCGATGACTTCTTGGAACGTGGACCCGGGTTATGCTCCAACATAATCCGGGTTGCTTTGTATTGTTGTATGGAAGAATCTATTTCTTTACTTTCAATTCCCCGTCCTCATCAACGGTATACTTTCCGCCAAGTAATCCCCGTTTGAATTTCTGAGAGACCTTATCACCCAGCATAGCCAGTTTCAGAAATCCTATCTTCTTTAAAATCTTGGCATCCTCAAGACCTGATTCAATGAGGTTAGCCATTAACTGGCTTCTGCTCAATTCAACCTCATGAGCCAGTTTGTCGATTTCCTCAACCACACTTGGTTTGAGCATGAGGGTGTACTGTTGTTTTGGTTCTTTTGCTCTTGGTCTTACCATGGTTATTACCTCCAAAGTCACTTAGGTTTTGATGAATAACTAATTACACATTACATTAACCAATGTCAAGCACTTTTTTTCACTTTTTTCAAAAAAATTTAAAAATATTTTTATAGGTAAATTGGACTCACATAGGAGGGTATAGCTAACCGCTCCGACGAGCACTGGGCAGGCCCATTCTCGCGGTTAGCTTATTGTAAAGGAAATTTATATAAGTTGGATACTACAAATAGTAAGCAAGACCCCAAAACAATAAAATTTTTAGATATGATTTACTATGTGAACAATGTTCCATTTTCATTGCTTGAATTAGCAGTTATTATATCTTTTACTTGGACGATATAATGATGAGTTGCTATTAATTCATTTTTAAATCCATAACTTATTTGCACTTCAACAATTGCTTTTATTGAATCTCCAGGTCGCAGATCAAATGTTCTATTCTGAAATTTCTTAAGCCATTCATAATCAATTATTTTTGCTTGAATAGAACGTTCTCCGTGTTTAAAATCCCACATCGATTCACCAAGGTAATCTGGTTTCTTTATTTTGAGAACCATTTCGGATTGGTTATTTATAATTTCTTTAGTTAATATACCTTCTATAAATTCTGAGTCGTATTGAAATTCACCGTTAAATGTAACTGTGCCATCTGTAGTAATATATTTAGCTTTATCTTCTTTTTTCAAATACTGAGTCGCAGATGATATTTCTTTGATACCATTTAATAACCTGTCAGTAGGAATTTTAGAATACCCGGGCATGTCTCGAACATTCGTTTCTTCTGCCAAAAGTAGCAAATCATTTTGTAATAAGTCGATTTCTTTACGGTTCGTGATTTCGTTTCTATCTTCGAGAAATTCTAATATTTTATATTTAGCTTTGAGCAAATAAGTGCCAACACTCTTTTTCCAATCCAAATTTCTTATAGCAGTATCATCAATATCTTCTAAGACATTTCGAAAAAAAGATTTTAACGAACCAGCTTCAATATCCTCAAGAATTAAAATTGGACTTATACTTATATCAATTGTCTTTGCCAAATCAGTATCAATGGACTCAAATGTTTTAATAAGATTAGACATTGCGGAAAAAACCCTAGATGGGTTAGAGCTACTTTTTTCAAAATCAATCTTTATCTCAAAATCAAAATCAACCTTATTTTTTATCATAAGTGATTATTATTAAATGCAATAAGTGATTTTTTAAAGAATGTTTATTTGTTTAAAAGCTCTAACGACAAATGAACGCTCTCCTATAGCTAAATGCTTGTTAAGTCAGATATCTTTTTCCAAATATTCCAAAGACGTAACTCGAGACGTTAGTATTTTTAAATCAACGGCCGAATAACTCTGAAGTTTTTCATTCATGAAATTGATTATGGGGGGAATGTCAGCATCTGTCTTAACGAAAATATAGCGAATATCAGAAGGAGTAAATTTGAGAGGTTCAGCTTCAGCCTGTTTAATTAGTTCACTACGTTCTGAAGGATCATCATATATTTTACGGGTAATGAGTTTTCTTGTTTCAGGTATCTTAACATATCGCCATTCGTTCTCTAGGTAAAATTCCTTGTTCACGGGATTGTCACTTACAATCATGGTTCCAGCGATTGGTTTTGCATAAGAAAGCAGGTCATAAAAAGTGTATCTGATTTTCTTGTCAGGGTCTCCCTCCTTTATGTCGAATGTCGCGCGGAAAGCAGTGAGAAAATTTTTAGACAGTGGTGAGACATTGGAATAGTATGCGACAGGGTTAATTCCATTTTTCAGTGCCCAGTCTTTTGACATACCCATACCATAGGAACCGTAGAAACCTACGTGGTCTTGAATACGACTAATTGGAATATCGCAAAAGCAGACCATTGAACATGCAAAGTACTTTAACTTTGCCCCTAACCAAGATGCGTCTTCAAGACTATAATATGGAATAAAGCCTTTTTCGAGAATATTTTGAAGATTTAGAAGTGATTTCGTGAAATGGAATAATGTGCTCGACCGTGGCGATGCCATACATCTCCCCCTTTTCACAATTGATTTATCAATAAGAAGCTTTTTTTAAGTACGAGAAGTAAAACAAACCTAACCTTGTATGTCAACAAGAACATAGTGTTTCTTACTGATAAAAAAATACTTGGAAGAATAATTATTTGTTTGTTACAGAAAATAATCTTTATTTATCTAATTTTCACTTACAGGATTATCATAAACATCTTTTCTGTCGCCAATCCTCAAAATAAGGATAATAACAGAATACCGATCTATTGCATATATGATCCGGTATGATCCGTAGCGATAACGATAAAGACCTTTGAAAATTCCCTTTAGGGGCTTACCCAATCCAAGAGGGTCTTTTGACAGATAGTCCTTAATTCTGTCGATAATTTTTCTCTGTTTCTGACGATCAATTTTTTTGAGATCTTCTACAGCATCCTCATGCCATTGAATATTATAGGTCAAGGAGTTTCTCCAAGTCTTCTGTTGAGTAATATTTGGCGTTTCTGTCATTAAGACGATCAAGGGCAAGGTAGGCATCTTCGTACTCAGAGAGGTGCTGATTAAGAATTTCTTTTATGTAGAAACTTTTAGAGCGTTTAGTTTTCTCCGCAAGATTATTCAGGCGGGCTGACAGATCATCTTCAATCCTTATATTTAACACTTTAGACATTTCCGACCTCACTAAATCTTATTGCATTACCTGTGTTACAATGTAGTGCATGTGTGAGATAAAGTCAAATCAAATTCATAAGCTTTCATATGACAATTAATTTGCAGCTCCTCAAATGCTAAAAGTAAACATTTTTAATGAGTTGACATGTTGTGAAACACTATCTTTCCACTTGCAGGTAGACTTGCGGTAGAATACTTTTCTTTTTATTACGTATAGTTATAAAATATGGTAGAAAGTATAGTCTTTTAACTGGTTGATATTATTAATTATGGTTGCTGGTTCGACTCCCGCCGCCTCCACCAAAATTTAGAGTAATATTATCAAATAGTTAGGCCTACAATAATGACCTCTAAATAGCCCCTATATTCACGTTTTTGGCCCGTTATATTTTATAAATGTGCACATAAAATCCCATCTTTTTACCCCGATTTTAAATCAGTAAGATAATTTTAATTGCTATTCAGGGTTGCCTTGAAAGGCAATATAAAAGATACATAATGTGCAGTTCTTCATAGGCATTTAAAAATAATCCTTGACAATGTCACGTTAAGGATTTAAAAGGCATCTAACTTTTTCCGTTTTGGTTTTGGATTATAGAATCCCAGGGCCTGTAAAAAGGCTTCTGGGATTTTTTTTGCTTTGTACATGCCAAGCGACCACAGGGGGAAACATGGCCAAACAGAATAAGAATACATACGCTAAGCGTACGAAAGAGCTTGGACGCAAGCGAAAGGCCGATGAAAAGATGGCCCGGCGACAGAACAAGAAAAGGGAAGAAGGATCTAAGGAAATCGATACGCCAGTCACCGATTAATCTTTTTTGAAATACATTTATAAATTCTATACCGGAAAACCGACAAGCTTGCTTGTGGGATGAACGGCATCCGCATAAAGCGGGAGTTTAGAGGGTGGTAGCCCTCGAATGGTGGATCACGCCAGTCCTTTAGGTCTGAGTGCGGTCTACTGATTTAAAAGCCACCGAGCTTGCTTGGTGGTAGTTCATTAACGACCACAGCCCTCACCGGATGACGGACCGCAGGGCATTTCGGAAATCCGTCTTGCAAAGGAAGAATATGAGTTTTAGACAGTTTAATTTAAACCCAACAATCGAATCATCAATCCAACGAATCGGCTATACCGAACCAACGCCAATTCAGCTTCAAGCTATTCCCCCCATTCTTCAGGGCAGGGATCTTATTGGAATTGCCCAGACAGGAACGGGGAAGACAGCCGCCTTTACATTACCCATTCTGCATCATCTAACAACAGGTAAATGCAAAAGTCTGCGCGCCCTGATCCTGGCTCCAACACGTGAACTTGCGGAACAGATTCATGAGGCCATCGGTATTCTGGGACGGGAAACGGCTTTGAAGAGTGCGTCCATTTACGGAGGGGTACATAAGAACCCCCAAGTCCAGAAGCTTCGTGAAGGGGCTAACATTGTAGTGGCGTGCCCTGGACGCTTGCTTGATCTATCTGACCAAGGAGAGATTCATTTCTCAGACTTGGATATCCTCGTTATTGACGAGGCAGACCTCATGTTGAACATGGGTTTTTTGCCTGATATCCGAAAGATCGTAAAACGATTGCCGGCAAAACGACAAACGATGCTTTTTTCCGCCACCATGCCCAAAGACATTCAAGAGTTGGCAAAAGATATTCTTAATGCACCGTCAGTCATACGGATTGGAGACGGAACACCGGCATCTACAGTGGAACAGACTGTTTATCCAGTCGAGTCTCATCTGAAGACATCACTTCTGATAAAGCTGATTGAGGGTACCGACATGGAATCGGTCCTTGTGTTTGCGCGGACAAAGCACCGCACCACGAGCGTGGCAAAGAAGATGAAAAAAGCCGGATTTGCAGTGGCATCACTGCAGGGCGATCTCTCACAGAATAGACGCCAAGGGGCCATCGAAGGCTTCCGCAACGGCAAATACCGGATTCTGGTGGCAACTGACATTGCTTCTCGTGGGATCGATATTACCCGGATATCTCACGTCATCAATTACGACATGCCCGACACCGTTGAGGCCTTTACGCATCGGATTGGGCGCGCAGGACGGGCAACAAAACCGGGGAGCGCCTTTACCTTGGTAACGCCACAGGACCGGTTGCTCTTAAACGATATAGAGAATTTACTCGGTAAAAAGATCGAGAGACGTACCTTGAAAGGTTTCGATTATACAGCGACAATGCCAGTTGGAAACGGGTTATCAGGCCTTGTGCGGAGAGCTAGCCAAGCTGCATAGTCAATCTCATAAAGGTAAGGGAACTCACTATATACAGCGATCTTTGGATAGGTTTTCTGTGCTTTGCTCAAAGGGAGCAAAATCAAAGTGTAATGCATTATACGGTCAGACACGCTATGCTATAATCTATGTTGTAAAAGACCGACTACGGTAAGAAGAACGGCAGAAATGGCATTAATAACGTAATTCACAAAAGGCAAGCAATTGAGAAAATAACAATTCATTTTATTACAATCATTGAGGAGGAACCATGAACATCTATGTAGGAAATCTGTCGTACAAAGTCACGGAAGAAGATCTGCTACAGGCCTTTACAGCCTTTGGGCAAGTTGATGCCGTATCAATCATCAAGGACAAATTCACCAGCCAGTCGAAAGGGTTTGGTTTCGTCGAAATGCCAGTCACAGAAGAGGCACGGGCCGCCATCACGGCTATGAACAACAAGATGCTGGGCGATCGGACCTTGAATGTGAATGAGGCTCGTCCCCGTGAGGACAATCGACGGGACGGAGGCAACCGAGGTGGAGGTAGAGGAAGGTCTGGGGGCAGGGGTCGCTACTAATCATTTGCCCTTCCGATAACACCCTTTACGATAACGGTGCGCTCACGTAGGAGCGGAGTAGTGCGGTTGACCGTTGGCTTTATTTTCCCGGGCAAATCTACTTTCGCAGTAGACGATGGTTCCTCAGTAAAGTTGCGTAACGTCTTCAATTGGGAAGACATGGCAAACGGCACATTGAATACAGGTTAAAGTCAGAAAAGGTCAAGGCTTCTTAGAGTCTTGACCTTTTTCTTTGAAGATGCATTCCGATACACTGAATCGTCCATCATGTAACAAATAAGTATTTCGAGAAGAAATCTATACCAAATTAGTCCAACGGGATTATATTGAGCACAGAAAGATATATTCTCATTATTAAACCAGCAATCATTTCTTTTTTACCATGTTTTTACCACCCAATATTATACAATAATATATACAGTAAGATAGCTCACTATTATCAGGTTCGACTCCCGCCGCCGTTTCAAAAATAAACTTGATCTCGAAACGAATCCATACATTAAAGAGATCGGCTTACGCTGAAAGAATCAATGCCCAATCCACGATAAAAAAATTCCATTACAAGATCTGTAGATGAAAGAAATCATCCGACCCTGTTTTACGACTGATTCTCCATTCAGTCTGAATCAGTTTTTTTAAAAAACGGCGGTCGTGGCTGACCAGCAATAGGCAGCACGGACAGTCAGCCAATGCAGCCTCTATACACTCGATGGATGGCAGATCCATATGATTAGTCGGTTCATCCATAATGATGATATGTGGTTCGTATATCATACCGAGGGCCAGGAGCAGCTTGCGTGTTTCGCCGGGGCTTGGCTCTACGCTTTCCAGGAGTCGGTGTGGATACGACCCCAAACGGCTGACGATTGTCATGAGATGTCCCAAGTGGTCATCCGGTAAGTCCTGCGCTTGTTTCAATATGTCACGGCATTGTTGGCCATTGATTTCCTGTGGTACATATGTGATCCGATCGGGTGGTGCATTAAGCTGCGGCAAGAGCTGCCGTAGCAATGTGCTCTTCCCGCCACCGTTCGGTCCGGTAAGGGCAAGCCGATCGGTGGAATGCAGGACCAAGTGAGGGCATGTCAGTTTCTTGTGTTCGCCGAGCTGTATAATGTGCGGCGGCATGTCCAACAGTATATCGCGTCTGGATACCGAACCGGGCAACCAGATGCCGAGTGTACCTTGCTTGGTGACACGGATGTTTTCAAGCTCATCCTGCAAGTGGGCCATCCGGCCGTTCAATTGACGCAGCAGCTTGCCTCCGACGGCGTCTTTGCCTGATACACGCGCCCCGTCAATCTTTGATTTCGCATCGTGATCGTGCTTGGCGATTCCTCTTTTAGACAATGTTCCACGATTGGCGAGATGGCGACGACGTCCGGCATCGCGCCGCAATCTCTTGAACTCTTTATTCTTGATTTCATATTTTTTCCGAAGTGCCAGATCTTCCTCTGACGCCACGTCGGCTCCCTTTGAATACCCGCCGGGACGCACAATTACACCTGGCGGTTGTATAAAGACGCACTGCATACAGAGGGAATCGAGCAATTCACGATCATGGCTGACCAGCAAGCCAACGCCTTTGTATGTGCGCAGCGTCTGGATCAGCATGTCGCGTGCTTCCGCATCAACGTGGTTGGTAGGCTCGTCAATGGCCAACACGTCAGGCTCCAGCCAGAAGGCCGCAGCAATCTGTACTCGTTTACGTTCGCCGTGCGAAAGCGTCGACCATCGATCGAACCAGTTCCCCTTGATGCCGAATTGTTCTTTAATCAAAGAAGCCTCCCGCGAAGAAGCTTGGAGAAGTTCAGCAAACCGTTCCGGCGGGTTGTCGGTACGCTGAGAGCAGTAAACGGTCCGTTCGGGACCGATCACAACGCCGGTGTCCGGTGAAAGAAAACCGGTTGACAGTTTTAAGAAAGTGGTTTTACCGGTACCGTTTGCACCAACGATGCCGGTCCATCCTGTAGACATATGAAGGGAAATGTCCTGGAAGAGCGGTTCTATGGCGGTGTCATATCCGAAGGTAACCTGCTGAAACCTCAAAAATGGTTGATGCATTTGATTCCTCCATCTTATGCCACGGAGCCCGCCCATGTCTTTTTTCATTGAAACAAAAAAGGCCACGGAACGCTCCGTGGCCTTTAAAAAACAATAATCAATGTCAAAAAATCCAGAGCCACGGGCAATACAAAACAAGAAACAACTATTGACGAGCAATCAACAACCCCCGTCATTCCGATGGAACGATAGGTAACGGTAAGCAACGTCAATAATGTTATCCTGTTAGTATCTCTTCACGTCTGTGGCACCTTTCAAAATTATCAATAGTTATCTAAATAACTACCAACATCTTCCCAAATTTGAAAGAAAAAAACGACACAATATCTCAAAAACCGAGAATCGGATTTCAATTGTATCTATATCGATCGTGAAGTTAGATCTGTCGGTCGTGAAGGAGAAGAGAAGAAAAGGATGATAAAGGTAATCTTATAACTGTCCAATTTGATATCCTTTTTCGTGGAATAGACGCAGGCATGCATCTACGGCCTCGGGATCATAGAGAATATCCCTGTTTGTGGCAATTTCGTCCAGTGCCGCACGCATCTCCAGGGCGGGACGATACGGCCGGTGGGAAGCCATGGCCTCAACGACATCTGCCACAGCCATGATGCGGGCCTCTATCAGAATATCATTCCCCTTCAATCCTTGCGGATAGCCGGAACCGTCCATCCGTTCATGGTGCTGGTAGATGATCTCGGCCACGTGCCATGGCAGTTCCACATCCTTCAGCATTTCGTACCCCATTCGCGGATGTTCTTTTATCAGTGAGAACTCCATTTCCGTCAACCGTCCCGGTTTGACCAGTATTTCAGCAGGAACCGATAGTTTACCGATGTCATGGATGGAACCCGCCATCCCTGCTCCCTCGATTGTCTCCGGAGCCAATCCCATCTCTGTGGCGATAGCTTGGGCGAGATTTGCGACACGGTGCTGGTGACCGGCGGTATAAGGGTCTCGTATCTCCACGACAGACACCATGACCTGAATGGTCGTCGCAAGAGCCTTCCTGAAATTTTCGAGGGTTTTTTGCAGGTCTTCTTCCGCCTGCTTGTGTCTCGTAATGTTGCGGATAGATTCTATGGCACCGATGGCATTCCCGGAAGCATCAAACAACTTTGACGCCACAACCCACAGAGAGGCACCTTTTCCCTCGTATATGTGCGAAGCATAGGTTTCAGCATACATGATGTCACCTTCCCTATGGGCTTTTTCGTAATGATCTTTTTCAAAATCCTTATCCGACATCATGATGAGGTCGATGAGAATCGGTCGGCGTTGACCGTAGAACGAGATAGCGTACTCGTAATTTCCCTTACCGATCATAGCCGATTTGGGAATGCCGGTCATTTTTTCAATGGCTCGATTCCATCTCACGACCTTTCCTTCAAGGTTGATCACAAATGTTGGGTCAGGAAGGAAATCGATGATCTCATCGAGACGTCGGTAGGCATCCCGCAATTCCTCATCTGTCCGTTTTCGATCGGTGATGTCGACGGCAATGCCTTGGTAATACGATACCGATCCATCATTGCCGCGCCTCACCCATGTCCGGTCATCTGTCCAGCGTATTTCACCGGATTTTGAAAAAATGCGGTATTCTTGGGTGAATTCTGTTTTTCCTTCGGCGGTATATCGCTCAACCTCCTCACCCACCCGTAGCAGATCGTCGGGGTGGATAATCGAAGAGTATGGAATCCTGCCGCTGGTAAAATCATCGGGGGTATAGCCATAGCGGGTGATGCTGTCGGAAACATATTCCACCGGCCATCCCGGATCTGCCTTCCACAGCCATACCACGGCCGGGCTGTTGTTGACGATGAATTCCAACTCCTCTCTCTTTTCATAGGCGGCCTGTAACGCTTCTTGAGTCTTTTTTCGCTGGGCGATATCGATGATTGACCCCTGAATCCGACCGGTTTGTTGTCCGGATCGCGGATCACATTGGAAATGATGATGGCAGGAAAGGTTGACCCATCAAGCCGTACGCAGGTATATTCCGAATTTGCTATTTCGTTCCCCTGTAACATCCGTTCAATGTCCTCGGCTGCCTGTTCACGGTTTTCAGGCGCGATCAGTCGCAGGGCGTTGATCCCCCTTTTCAGGTCTTCTTCTGCAATTCCGAAGGTTTGATATATGGCGCGGTTGGCGGCAGTAATATCGGCGGTCAGGTTCATTTCGAAGATCGGGATCGGGAGAAAGTCAAAGAGATCTCGATATTTTTTTTCACTTGCTTTCAGGGCATCCACAGCAAGTTTGCGGGGGGTAATGTCACGGCCGACGGCAATCAGACCGATGATCTCCCCGTCGCGTGTGATAGGCGCCCCGCTGATCTCGCCGTGAATGGCAGTGTTATCCTTTGTGATAAGCTGATATGTTTCTGACAGGATGGCCTCACCCTTCAAAATCCGATGTACATTGACCATAGCCCGCTCGAATGATTCCGGTGTAAGGATCTTTTTCACGTCGGAAACGGATCGGCCGATGAAATCCTCGGGCTTGAACCCTATCAGCTTCTGAACACTTGGAGAAACATTGGAGATAATGAGATCGGTGCCGATCGTACAGATAACGTCCGATACGTTTTCGAAACTCAGCCGGTACCGTTCTTCCAACATCCTGAATTCCTGATTGGCCGCCTCCAGATCGAGCATCTTCTTCTCAAGTTTCTTGAAGAGGACTTCATTGTACTGCCGGAAGAACTCCATCTCTTCGCCGAGCGGCCTGCTGGGGGATGGTCGCGTCGTGTACCCCTCCTGCAGTACCT
>Ga0116164_10000640_pt1 | contig 28960 bp, 30 predicted proteins | sample AD_UKC109_MetaG_FD_89888 | JGI IMG/M metagenome (GOLD analysis project Ga0116164, IMG submission 89888) | Active sludge microbial communities of municipal wastewater-treating anaerobic digesters from Hong Kong - AD_UKC109_MetaG | ecosystem: Engineered > Bioreactor > Anaerobic > Digestate... | reverse complement strand
TTTCTGCAGGGTCCTCCGGGGAGGCAAAGTGCTTCCGGGGGATTCCGCGGAATGGATTCCTTCGGCGGCGGAGGGCGGAAAAAAGTAGATTTTTCTCCGGACAAAAAACATCCTTGGCACACGTAGCTGTTATTCGGCGGCAAAAAGTTTGCAGCTCTCGAGAGGCGGGTTCCAACCCCGCCTCTTTTTGCGGTTTGCCGAGAAGGCCTTTTTCTGGATATGGTATTTTGCGTTTTTTTTCTCATTTGTCTGTGTTAAAATGACAAATAGTTTTGCATAAGCACAATTTTTTGCTATGTAATCGTGTCGTGTTTTCGTGTCAGCATGGCGCTGCGGTAAAGAAGGCGTTTTTTGAGATCTCTTTACCGGGAAGAGCCGGTTGCCATGGTATGATTTCCTGAGTTTGCCGCATTCGGGGAGGAAAGCCGTTTATGACAAAGGAAATGCCTCGGGTTTTGAAGCCTGACGAATGGGAGATCTCTCTTCGGGTTCGCTACAGTGAAACCGACAAGATGGGTATCGTTTATCATGCCAACTACCTTCCCTGGTTCGAGATGGGAAGGACCGAGTTTTGCCGACAGCTTGGCGTTGCCTACTCGGACTGGGAAAAACAGGGGGTTTTTCTGCCTTGCGTGGAGGCTCATTGCCGTTATAAAAGGCCTGCCCGGTATGACGATCTTCTCGTGGTGAGGACGGTTATCCGGGAGCTGAAACGATGCAGCGTGACCTTCGGGTACAAGATTTTCCGGGAGGAGGTTCTTCTCACCGAAGGATATACCAAGCATGCTTTTACGAACCCCCAGGGAGAATTGTTGAGCAAGCCCGAGCCATTTTACGGGATGCTCGAAAGGCGTATGTCATTTTCCAAATAAAAGGAGTGGTAGAACATGGGTAAAAGGGCCATTCTTCTTGGCAATGAAGCCATTGCCAGGGGAATTGTGGAGGCGGGATGCGAAGTCGCCGTGGCCTATCCGGGAACTCCGTCCTCGGAGATCCTTCCGGCGGTGGCCAAGTATGCGGACGAGCTGGAAACCAAGACCGCCGTGGAGTGGTGCACCAACGAAAAAGTGGCTTTCGAGGTGGCTGCTGCGGCATCCTTCTCGGGAAAACGCTCCTGTGCGATCATGAAGCAGGTGGGGCTCAACGTGGCGGCGGACGCTCTCATGAGCGTGGCTCATTTCGAGCTTGAAGGTGGGTTTTTGCTTGCGGTGGCGGACGATCCGGGGCCGCATAGCTCGCAGACCGAGCAGGACAGCCGTTATTTTGCCATGTATGCCAAGATTCCCTGTCTCGATCCCTCCACGGCGGAGGAGGCGAAGAGCATGGTTTTCGATGCGTATACTCTTTCGGAAACCTACCATATTCCCGTAATGTTGCGCCCCACGGGCCGGGTGGATCACTGCAGGCAGGATGTGGAGCTCGGAGAGGTCCTCTCCCTGGACCGGCCGGCGAATTTCAAAAAAGATATCCGGCGCTGGGTCTGCCTTCCCGCCAACGTTCGGGTGAATCATCCCAAATTGAACCAGAAAAACGATGCCATCCGGGAGGATTTCGAAAAGGATTTCGGAGCGTACAACTACGAAGTCCCCGCCACAAAGGAGCCCAAGCTGGGGATCATTGCCGGAGGTATTTCCTTTGCGGTGATCATGGATCTTCTCAAAACCCTGGGACGGGAAGACGTGGCGGTGCTGAAAATTGGCACTCCCGTACCTCTTCCGGTGAAAATGGTGGAAAACTTCGTGGCCAGACACGAAAAGGTTCTGGTGCTCGAGGAGACCTATCCGGTCATCGAGATGCAGCTTCCGGATAGAACGAAAATCATGGGGCGCTGGAACGGCATGGTTCCCCGGGCGGGAGAGCTTCTTCCCGAGGTGGTGGAAGAAATACTTTTCTCCGCGCTCGGAGAGGAACGTCCTCAGAAGAGCGCTTCGGAGCTTAAACAGGCCCTGGAGGAGCTTGCGGTAACCCCCAAGCCCCCCATGCTCTGTCCCGGATGTCCTCATAGAGCAAGCTTTTTTGCCATTCGCAAAGCCTATCCCAAGGGAATTTACCCCTCCGATATTGGTTGCTACACCCTGGGAGTCAATCAGAAAGCCGTGGATTCCGTTATTTGCATGGGAGCCTCGGTAACCCAGCCCTCGGGTTTCTATTTGGCTCATAAAGTGGACGATAAGGATCAGCCCATCATCGCTACCATCGGGGATTCCACCTTTTTCCACATGGGACTTCCCGGCCTGGTGAATGCGGTGTACAACCGGCATGCTTTCGTTCTGGCCATCCTGGATAACAGCATCACCGCCATGACCGGGGGGCAGCCCAACCCTGCGGTGGGTACCAAGCTCCGCAAGGGGGATACGGGGCGGAAGGTGGATATCCGGAAGGCCTGTGAGGGCTGCGGTATTTCTCTCGTGAAGGAAGTGGCGAGCTACGATGTTTCTGCGGGGGTGGCGGCGGTAAAGGAAGCCTGGGAGCATGCCAAGGCCAACCAGGAACCTGCGGTGGTGATTTTCAAACATCCCTGTATGCTTCTCAAGTGCGAGCAGGAAAAAATCCCCGTAAAGGTGGATCAGGAAAAGTGCATCGGCTGTAAGTTCTGCATCGATTTCTTCAACTGCCCGGGACTCCGGTTTGATGAAGAAAAGAAAAAGGCTTACATCGACGAACGTTTTTGCGTAAGCTGCGGGGTCTGTATCCAGGTCTGCCCTCATGGGGCCATCGTAAAAGCCGGGGAGGAGGCGTAGATTATGCAGTATGTCGTGGTAGGCCTCGGGGGCCAGGGAATTCTCTTCTCCAGCAAGGTGCTGGGACATATCGCCCTTTCCAGGGGAGCCCATGTCATGGGGAGCGAAGTGCACGGCATGGCTCAGCGGGGAGGCTCCGTGGTGAGCCATTTCAAAATAGGGGAGTATGCAAGCCCCCTCGTTCGGACGGGGGATGCGGATCTGCTTCTGGCCTTCGATCAGAACGAGGGCTTCCGGAATCTCCAGTTCCTCCGCTCCGGCGGGCATGCGCTGATCAACCTCCATCAGCCCGAAGCGGTGGAAAACGAACATCTTCAGAAATTTGCCCGGGAACGGGAGATTTCCCTCCATACGATTCCGGGGTATAATCTCCTCCGGCAGCATATGGGAGGGCGTTTCCTCTTTCTCAACGTTCTTCTTTTGGGGGCCATGGGAGGCGCCGGGGTAACGGATATAACTTCCGAAGAACTGCGAAAAGCCATCGAGGCTCTTTCACCGGAGCGTTTCCGCAAAGCCAATCTCGATGTGCTGGAGCTGGGGCGGGCATTTTTCGCATCCTAGAAACAGAAATGTCCATGCCCCGAAGAAGAAAAAGAATTGGTGTCGTGGGGGGAGCCTGGGAGAAACTGCTCCCCCCTTTTCGTGACTTTTCCGCAAAAAAACCCGGCCTTTCCCTTGTGGAAGTTCTGGTAGTACTGGTTATACTGGGAATTATGGCGGCTACCCTCGGGGTGCTTTTCTCTTCCTCCTGGATCGTTTCGACCTCTCCCGAGGGAGCGGTGCGGCATGCGGAGAAGCTGGCGTCTTGGCTGGATGGAAAAATTTTGGAATCCCGTTTGCAAGGAGAGGGATTTCGGCTTATTCTCCCCTCCACCTATCTTGGAGAATCCCTGAGACTTTTCTGGAATTCCCGGTCTCTTGTGGATACCTGGAAGGGGGAAGGCTATTTCATTCGGGTTCCCGAAGTCCCGGAGTCGCGTTTCTCTCTTCCTCTGGGGACGTTCACTCCTACCTTTACCCTTGGAGTCTACCGGGAAGAGGATCTTTCCTCTCTTCCGGATGCTACGGTGACGGTTTCTCTTTACGGAAAGATTACGGTTTTGGACATGGTGCCTTGAAATATGAAAGCGATACGGTTATAACAGAGAGCGTTTCCACGCTCTTTCGGGAGTGAACATGACAGGAGGGATTGTGAATGGCTTCCAAACCATGGTGGCGCGAAACCCTGGAGACTGTGCTTTGGGCACTTGTTTTAGCCTTGATTTTGCGCACCTTCGTGGTTCAGGCTTTCTGGATTCCCAGCGGATCCATGATTCCCACGCTGGAGATCAAGGATCGGGTTCTGGTCTGTAAGTTCTGGTACTATGTGCAGGAACCCAAGCGGGGGCAGGTAATAGTTTTCAAATATCCCGTGGATCCCAAGCGGGATTTCGTCAAGCGTGTCGTGGGGCTTCCGGGGGATACGATTCATATGGAGGACGGCATTGTCTATGTAAACGGAGAAGCCCTTGAAGAACCCTATGTCCGCCATCACGATTCCTATGACATGAGAGAGATCGTGGTGCCCCGGGATCAATTCTTCGTTTTGGGGGATAACCGCCCCAACTCTCAGGATGGGCGCTTCTGGCCCGAGGGGACCAAGTTCGTTCCGAAGGCCTATATCAAGGGCCCCGCTTTTTTCCGGTACTGGCCTCTGGATCGTTTGGGGCTGCTGGAATGAATTCATGATGAGAGGATAGGGCCGTGGCAGGAAGAACCGTATGGTACCCGGGACACATGGCAAAGGGGTCCCGGGAGCTTCGGGAGCTTATAAAACAGCTCGACGTGCTTATCGAAGTTCGGGATGCCCGGGCTCCGGAGCTCACGGCGTCTCCCCAGGCGGAGGGGCTCGAAAAAATACGCCCTCTCTGGACCGTGCTTTCCCGCAGGGATCTTGCGGACGAAGAGATTACCCAGGCATGGATTGCCCATTATAAGAGCGAGGGACGAAAGATCTGGGCTTTCTCTTTGCTCCAGGATCCTCTGGGATCTCTCAAAAAGGAGCTTGCTTCCCTGGCTCCACAACATCGGGGAGTGCGTTTGGCTGTTATGGGGATTCCCAACGTGGGAAAATCCCAGCTTTTGAACCGTATCATGGGAAAACACGCCGCCAAGGTAGGAGCTCTTCCGGGGGTGACCCGGGGAGTTTCCTGGTTTTCCAACAAAGAGGGCATGGTGGTGGTGGATTCCCCGGGTATTCTCGATCCCAAGTCGGATCCCCGGGTGCATCGTATGCTTGCCTGGCTCGGCAGCAGCAAAAGCGAGGTGGTGGGAAGCCACGAGGTCCTTGGTGCGGAATTTCTCGCCTTTCTCCGGGCCCGGGATCTGTGGTACTTGGTGGAAGAAGTCTGGGGCGAACTTCCGGATCCTCTGGATTCCGAGGAGGATGATCTTTCCCGGCTCGGACGGCGCTTGGGATGTCTCCGCAAGGGAGGCGTGGTGGATCGGGGAAATGCCGGGAAAAGGCTCCTGGATGCTTTCTCCCGGGGTAAACTCGGGCGTATTTCCTTGGAATCCCCGGATTTGCCGGTGTTGTCATGAGAGTTCTCGGAGTGGATGAAGCCGGGCGCGGCCCCCTGGCAGGCCCCGTGGTGGCGGCGGCGGTATGGCTTGAACCGGCACAGATGCGGGAACTTTGGAAAATGGGGCTCCGGGATTCGAAAAAGCTTTCTCCCGCAAAAAGGGAGAAAATTTTTCGGGAAATACTTGGTTTGAAAGTTCTCTGGCGTGCCCAGGCAGCTTCGGCGGGCCGGATAGATCACATCAACATTCTCCAGGCATCTCTTTGGGCCATGAAACGTTCGGTGGAGCAATTCCCCTTTGTGCCGGATTTGGTGGCAGTGGACGGGAATTGCCCGATTCCCGGGCTTTTCTGCCCTCAGAAAACAGTCATCAAGGGAGACAACCGCATCCTTTCGGTGGCGGCGGCTTCGGTGGTGGCCAAGGTGCTTCGTGACCGGGTTATGATAACTCTCGATGCTTTCTATCCCGAATACGGTTTTGCCCGGCACAAGGGATATCCCACCAAAATGCACCGGGAAGCTCTGAAGTGTTTCGGACCTACTCCCTGGCACCGAAGGAGCTTTTCCTGCTAGCGTTATAACTCGAAACTTTATTGGGAGGTGAGCCATGAGTCCTCTGGATCCGCTTCACGGGAACACTATTCGAACTCCTTCGGGACTTCCCCAGCCTCAGCAACAGGGACAGGAAGTACAGCGAACCGGAGGGCGTCTTCCGAACATCCCCGAAGGAACTCTGGTACGGGGAGTCGTTCTCAGCGCCGAAGGGGACGGCACGTATCTCGTACGGGTTCTCGGGCAACAGCTTAAAGCTCTGGCAAACCTTCCTCTCGTTCCGGGTCAGCGATTTCAGGCTGTCTGGGAAAAATCGCAGGGCATGCCGGTGCTTCGGCTCACACCATCGGATCTCTCTCTGCTGCGTACCGTGCCTCTCCGGGAGCAGCCTCTTGCTCTGGCCCTTCTTTCCAGGGGGCTTCCTCTTTCGGAGGAAGTGCTTTCCTCGCTTCGTGCCGCATGGTCTCAAATGGGAGGAGGCGAACAGACTCCGGCCCCCTTGGCGGAGCTCTGGGCCCGGGGATTGCCTCTTACCTCGGAAAACGTGCAGATCCTTCTCTGGTATTTGAATCTCCAGGATGAACAGATAAATAAGTATTGGAAACGACTCAAGGAAAATGTGCGCCGCCTGGGAAAAGAAAAGGATTTTTCTTCCTGGACCTTGAAGGACCTTGCCGAAGAGGACCCGGAACTCCTTAGATTTTTGCGGGCTCACGGCATGCTTTCCGCTCCTGCCCGGGAAGGAGTGGATCCCTCGCTGTTGGCTCCGGCTTTCTGGCCTCTGGGGGAATCCGAATCTTCCCTGGCCCGGGTGAATGTAAAAAAGGAAAAACGGGGAGAGCGCACTCTGTGGCGTGTGCATTTTGACATGGAAGGAACCGCTCTGGGAGCTATACGGGGGCATCTCGCCAGCGACGAAAAGGCCCTGGCGGTAGCTCTGGGAGCGGAGGAGAAAAAAGCCCTCCGCTTTCTTCGAAGCCATCAGAAGGAGCTTGAGGCGGAACTTCGGGAATTACCTCTATCCCTGGCATCCCTGGTGATGTTTTTTGCGGAAGAAGAACCCGAAGCCTCCTACCGGGCCATCGATATGGAGGCGTGAGGATGAAAGAAGAGCGCATGGCGCATAAAAGGGCCGCCGCCCTGGGATATGATCGGGCGAGAGACGAGGCCCCCCGGCTTTTGGCGGCTGGAAAGGGGCGCATGGCGGAACGCATCGTGGAGATTGCCCGGGATGCGGACATTCCCGTGGTGGAAGATGTTGCCCTGGTGAGCGCTCTTATGGTGCTGGAGTTGGGTGAGGAAATCCCCACGGAACTTTATCAAGCGGTGGCGAAAATCCTTGCCTTCATCTACCGCATGGATCAGCAGCAGAAACCTCCTCAGAAAAGATGAAGCCCCAGGAACTCGGGAAAAAAGGTGAAGATGTCGCTAAAAAATATCTGGAGAAAAAGGGATGGCGCTACGTGGATCAAAACGTGCGCTTTCCCCGGGGAGAGATCGATCTCGTTTTTTTCGACTCCTCGAAAGAACTCGTTTTCGTGGAAGTACGCACCCGCTCGGTGGGAACCTTGCAGCCTCCGGAAAGCACTTTGGGGCCCCGGAAACTCCGGAGCCTTCTCCATGCGGCTCGGTGTTACGTAAATCGCAAAGATTGGAGCGGGTACTGGAGAATCGACCTGGTGGCCTTTACGGTGACACCTAAAGGAGAATGGCAAGTTGCGCATTTTGAAGATATAGCGGGAGGGATGCTTTCTTGAGCGCTGTGTGGGGCATGACCCTCCGGGGAGTGGAGGCTCTTCGGGTGGAGGTGGAAGTGGAGATGACCGGGGGGCTTTTTGTCATGACCCTGGTGGGTTTGCCGGACGTGGCGGTTCGAGAGGCTCGGGAACGGGTTCGGGCGGCTTTGCGCAGTTTGGATATCCCTCTCCGGGGGCGCATTGCCATCAATTTGGCCCCTGCGGACGTTCCCAAGGAAGGAGCTCTCCTGGATCTTCCCATAGCGGTGGGATTGGCGGTGCAGGGAGGCGTGGTACCCCCGCCGGAGGGAGCTCTCTTTCTCGGAGAACTCGCTTTGGACGGAAGGCTTCGGAGAGTGCGGGGAGCCGTTTCCGGGGCCATCCTTGCAAGAGATCTCGGGGTACCTCTGTACGTTCCCCGGGAGAACGGAAAAGAAGTCTCTCTCGTAGATGGCGTGGAGGCCTACGGCGTACCGGATCTGGCCTCGCTTTTCCGGCATCTTCGTAAGGAAGCTCCCTTACTTCCTCTGGAGCGGGAAAATCCTGCCCTGGAAGTCCCTTTCGTGCCGGAAGTGGATTTGCAGGAGATCAAAGGTCAGGCCCAGGCGAAACGGGCTTTGGAGATCGCCGCAGCCGGGCACCACAATCTTTTCCTTGTAGGAGCTCCCGGATCGGGGAAATCTATGCTTGCCAAGGCTTTGCGGGGAATTCTTCCTTCTCTTTCCCGGGAGGAGCTTCTTGAAGTACATCGCATTCGGAGTACTCTGGGACTTCCCTTCGATGGGAGTACCCTTCCTCCTTTCCGGTGCGTTCATCACACCGCAACTACCCCTGCAGTCTGTGGCGGGGGGTCTCGAATGCAGCCCGGAGAGATAAGCCTGGCGCATCGGGGTGTTCTTTTTCTCGATGAAATGCCAGAATTCCGGCGAGAGCTTTTGGAGGCCATGCGGCAGCCTCTGGAAGATGGAAGCATTGCGGTGAACAGAGCCTCCGGAAGCGTTACCTATCCCTCACGAGTTCTTCTCGTCTGTGCCGCCAACCCTTGCGCTTGCGGTTACTACGGTGATCCTAAAATCCCTTGCCGCTGTTCCGCCTCGGAGCGCCGGCGCTATGCCAAACGCCTTTCCGGTCCTATTTTGGATCGGGTGGATCTTCACGTGGCGGTGCCCCGGCTTACTCCGGAAGAACTCCTTTCGGATGAAGAAAGCTCCAGGGAAAACAGCCGGGCCGTTCGGGAACGTGTTCTGGAAGCTCGGGATCGCCAGCGTGCCCGATGGCGGCCCTTTGGATATTCCTGCAACGCCGAAGTGCCGGAAAGGCTCCTTCGGAAAAACATACGGATTGGCACAAGGGAACGGAATTTTCTTCGGGAGGCCGCTCGAAAACATGTGCTTACCGGGCGGGGCATGACCCGGCTTCTCCGGGTGGTTCGAACCATCGGAGACCTCCGAGGAGAGGAAGAGCTTTCCCTCGACATGTTCGCCGAGGCCCTGGGATATCGAAAGGATGGCAATTCATGGATGAACGTTTAGGCTCCCTGCTTCTTCTCAACGGAGCCCAGTGTCTGGACGCGAGAACGATCATGGATCTCCAGGAAAACGGCCTTTCTCCCGAGGCATTTCTCGAAGGAGGAGAGAAACTGTGGAAAGAGCGGAAGCTTTCTCCCGGAGGCATCCGGTTTCTCTCGGAGGGAATTTCCCGGAAATGGCATCTCCAGGAATATGAGAGGTGTCTTTCCCGGGAAATTTCTCTTTTGTCCTTCGAAGATCCGGATTATCCCGGGGGATTGTGGGATCTTCCGGATCCTCCGGTTGTTCTGTACTGCCGGGGTCTTTTTCCTCCCCCCTGCGGCCTTGTGGGTGTGGTGGGAACCCGGCGCTGTTCGAGTTATGCCTGGGACGTGGCGGGATCTTTGGGAAGGGCTCTTGCCCGGATTTCCCTGGGAGTGGTGAGCGGCGGTGCCCTGGGAATAGACGGAGCCGCCCACGGAGGATGCCTCGAAGAAGGAGGATATTCCGCAGCGGTTTTCGGTACCGGGGTGGATCAGATTTTCCCCATGGAGCACGAGGACCTTTTCGAAAATCTCTTGAGGGGAGGAGGAGCTCTTCTTTCGGAATATCCCTTGGGAACTGCGGGTAAGGCCTGGCGTTTCCCCCGGCGAAATCGAATCATCGCGGGACTTGCTGAAAAAATCGTGGTGGTGGAGGCTCCCCAAAAGAGTGGTGCCATCATAACCGCCCGGCTGGGCGGGGAGATCGGGCGGGAGATTTGGGCCGTACCGGGGCGTATCAACGAAAAGGTCTGTGCGGGATCCAACGCGCTTCTTGCGGAAGGGGGGTATCCCCTGGTTTCCGTTCCGGATTTTATCGATCTTCTCGGCTCTCCGGGAGAACAAAAACTCCTCTTTTCCGAAGATGTATGCGAAAAAACTCCCGTTTCTCCCCCGGGAGAGAAAATTCTGGCTTTTTTACGACTTGAGGGAGATCGGACGGTTGACAACATTGCTCAAGAGGTTACAATGAGCGCCGCTTCCGTAACGGGAGAACTAGCTCTTCTCGAAGCCCTGGGATATATTCGGCAGACCGGTCCGGGGCGGTGGGGCGCTGCATTGTGAGCTTTTTTTCGAATTCTCGAAAAACCTGGAAAGGGATTTCCCCCGATGGGGGAATCTGATGATCGAGAAAAGAAAAAATCCGAAATAGAGCCTTTTCGGAAATCGGAAAATTGCAGAATTCCCGGAAGAGGTTTCCGGTCTTACATGTATTCCCTTTGCGGGCCTCGGCAAATTGACTACAGAGGCCCCTTTTATCTTTCGCAAATCACGGTGGAGGTGCAAGATTTTGCCGGTACGGATATTTTCATCCCTAGAATTACAATACCTTGATACTGCAGCTTTGCGGGCGGCGCTGGAACTGCTTGCCTATGAAAAGGATCCCGATAACGCAGTGGAACGCGCGCTTTGTCACGCCGTTCTTTTGGGTTGCATGACGAAAAGTATCCTTTCGGAACAAGCTTTTCGGGAGCTTGTGGAAATGTTCTGGGAATTGCCCAGCTTTGCCATAGAAGGAGAAGATCTCTCTTCCATGCAGGGTTTTTCCGGAACTCGGTGGATCGTATAGGAGGGGCCTATGCCATCGAAGAAAACGCTTGTTATTGTGGAATCTCCCGCAAAGGCGAAAACCTTGGGAAAGATTCTGGGAAAAAATTATGCTATCGCTGCGAGTATGGGGCATGTGCGGGATCTGCCCAAAAGTAAAATCGGCGTCGATATCGACAACGATTTCGAACCCCAATACATTCAGGTTCGGGGAAAGGCCAAGATAGTCAAGGAGCTTAAAAGCGCCGCTGCCAAGGCTGGAAAAGTACTTCTCGCGGCGGACCCTGATCGCGAGGGCGAGGCTATTGCCTGGCATCTTGCACATATTCTTTCCGTGAATACTGAAGAGCCTTGCCGGGTGCGGATGTATGAAATCACCCCCAAGGGAGTGAAAGAGGCGGTAAAAAATCCGGAGCCTCTTTCCATGGATAAAGTATATGCCCAACAGGCCCGAAGAATTCTGGACAGGGTCATGGGCTATTCTTTGAGCCCTCTTCTGTGGAAAAAGATCCAGCCCCGGCTCTCTGCGGGAAGAGTGCAATCCGTGGCACTTCGCCTCATCGCCGAGCGGGAACGGGAAATCCTGGCCTTTGTTCCGGAGGAATACTGGCTTGTGGATTTGGATCTCGCTTCGGAGGACGGCCGCACCTACCAGGCCCGGCTTTCCAAAAAAAAGGGAAAGAACTATACCGTAAAAACCGAGGAAGAAGCCCGGGAAATCGAAGCTCTTCTCAAGGGAGGAAACGTCACGGTAACTTCCTTCAAAGAAAAGGACGGCTACCGCTCTCCCCTCCCTCCTTTCCGTACGAGTACTTTGCAGCAAGAGGCTTCCCGCCGTTTGGGATACGCTCCCCGGAAAACCATGCGCGTGGCTCAGCAGCTTTATGAGGGTGTGGATCTTCCCGGCCGGGGCCCCGTAGGGCTTATTACCTACATGCGTACGGATTCCCTTCGTCTCAGCGGCGACGCTCTCGGCATGGCCAGAAGTTTTATCGAAGAAAACTGGAAAAAGGAATACCTTCCGAAGTCTCCCAACGTATATGCTTCCAAGGGAAAAAGCCAGGATGCCCACGAAGCCATTCGGCCTACGGACGTCACTCTGGAACCTAAAAAAATAAAAGCTAGCCTCACTTCGGAGCAGTTCAAGCTCTACGATCTTATCTGGCGCCGTTTCGTGGCTTGCCAGATGAACAAAGCCCATGTGAAGAACAGCACCCTGGAGGTGGAGGGAGGAATATACCTCTTCAAACAGTCCGGTTCCCGCCTTATTTTCGAGGGATGGGGCGCTGTCTGGCCTCTGGAATTGAAAGAAGGAATTATCGCTCCCGCCGAAGAAGGAGAGAGTCTCGATGTCGCGAAGGTGCTCTCCCAGCAGCGTTTTACCAATCCCCCTGCGCGGTACGGAGAGTCCGCCCTCATCAAGGCCCTGGAGGATAACGGCATTGGCCGTCCCTCTACCTATGCCTCCATTATCCAGACCCTTTACGATCGGGGATATGTGGATAGAAACGAAGAAAAACGTATGCAGCCCTCGGAGCTCGGGCTTATCGTAAACGACTTTCTGGTAGAGCATTTCCCCCGTATCGTAAACGTGGATTTTACCGCCACCATGGAAGAAGATCTGGACGACATCGAAGAAGGGACCCGGGGATGGAAAGAAGTTGTCCGGGAGTTCTGGAGTCCCTTTTCCAGCAATCTCGCCAAAGCGGAGGAAAATGCCAAAAAGGTTACGGTACCTCCTCGGGAAATCGGGGAAAACTGCCCCGAATGCGGTTCCCCCCTGGTTATCAAACGGGGGCGTTTCGGAGAGTTTATAGCTTGCTCGGGATATCCGGACTGCAAGTACAGCAGGCCCATACTCAAAACCATAGGCGTTTCCTGCCCCAAGTGCGGTATCGGAGAGGTCGTTCGGCGGCGTAGCAAAAAGGGAGGGCGTTTCTTCTACGGTTGTTCCCGGTTCCCCGAATGCGATTTCGCTTCCTGGGCCATGCCTACGGGAGAAAAATGTCCCGTTTGCGGAGGTCCCATGGTTACGAAAGGCAAAAACAAAACACCTTTCTGTATGGAATGTTCCGAGAGCGGCAAAAACTTGAAAAAGGAAAAATCCCGTGAAAAAAAATCCTGACGCTCTTTCCGGGGAAACTCCAGAAATTACGATAATAGGAGGCGGCTTGGCGGGATCCGAAGCCTCCTGGCAGCTCGCGAAACGGGGCTACCGGGTCTATCTCAAGGAAATGCGTCCTCAAAAACAGACTCCCGCTCATAACACGGCCTTTCTTGGAGAGCTGGTTTGCAGCAATTCCCTGGGGGCGGATGTCCTTGCCAGCCCCGGAGGAATCCTCAAGGAAGAGCTTCGCCTCGGGGGATCTCTTATCATCGCGGCGGCGGAAGCGACGAAAGTGCCTGCGGGGAAAGCTCTTGCCGTGGGCCGGGAGGGATTTGCCCGTTACATTACCCAATCCATCGACGATCATCCCGGAATAATCCGAATTACCGAAGAAGTTACGGATATCCCCGAGGGGCCCGTTATCGTAGCTACGGGGCCTCTTACTTCTCCCTCCCTGGCTGAAAAAATACGAGAAAAAGCGGGAGGTCTTCTGGCCTTTTACGATGCGGTAGCTCCCGTAATAACCCGGGAAAGCATCGATTTTTCCATGGCCTATCGGGGAAACCGCTGGGAAGAAAAGGGAGAGGATTATATCAACTGTCCCATGAACGAAGAAGAGTATTATCGCTTCTGGGAGGCTTTACAGGAGGCTCGGAAAGCTCCTCTTCGGGAGTTCGAAAGCAATCCTGTTTATTTCGAAGCCTGTTTGCCCGTGGAAATTATCGCCTCTCGAGGAAAGGATACCCTCCGTTTCGGCCCTCTTCGTCCCGTGGGGCTTCGAGACCCCCGAACGGGGCAGGAGCCCTATGCGGTGGTGCAGCTACGGCAGGATAACCTGGAAGGAAGCCTTTTCAACCTCGTGGGATTTCAAACCAATCTTTTATGGGGCGAACAGGAACGGATTTTCCGAATGATCCCGGGATTGGAAAAAGCGGAATTCGTGCGTTTCGGCGTCATGCATCGCAATAGCTTCGTCAACGCTCCCAAGGTCTTGGATCCCTGGCTCCGTTTTCGGGGGGAACCTCTTCTCTTTGTGGCGGGGCAGCTTTCCGGTGTGGAAGGGTACATGGAAAGCACCGCTGCGGGATATGCTGCAGCCCTGTACCTTCACGCTCTTCTCTCTCGGGGAGAGGCGCCTCTCTGGCCTCGTGAAACTGCCCTGGGGGCCTTGCTCCATTATCTGCAGGATGCGTTGCCCGAATCTTTCCAGCCCATGAACTGCAATTTGGGCCTCTTCCCTCCTTTGGAAAAACGTATAAAAAAACGCCAGGAACGATGCCTCGAAGTGGCTCGAAGAGCCCTGGAGGCTCGAAATGCTTTTCTTGCCGGGCAAGGAAGGGTGTACCAGGAGGATTTTTGCGGAAACATTCTGAACTCTTGATCTCCTGAAGCCCGTATCTTTCGGGATTTTACGGCTTATGGGCGAACAATCCCGATTTTTCGGGATTTTTTGTTGAAGAAAAAATACACCTAAGTTGTCGATAATTGTGTAGATTCCAAAGAAAAAGTGGTACAATACTTCCATGGAACTGTTATTATCCTCAGTATTGGATGCATTTTTGCATCATATGGAATATGGGCTTGGGCGAGGACATCATACGGTGGTGAATTATAGCGTAGACCTCGGTCAGTTCTTGGAGTTTTTGGAACAGGAAGGAGTGCTGACTCCCCGCCATATAACCTCGGGGCATGTCCGTTCCTTTCTTCGGGAAATGTTGGGCTTCGGTTATGCCAAAACTAGCGCTGCCCGAAAGCTTTCGGCCCTACGGAGTTTTTTCGAATATATGTGCGAACAGCATATGCTTTCCCAAAACCCCGCTGCTTCGGTGCGGACTCCGAAACTCCCGAAACATCTTCCCCTGGCCCTTTCGGGAGAGGATGCCCGGCGCCTTGTAGAAGAGGGGCCCCGGGGAGAGGGAGCTTGCCGGGATAGGGCTATTCTGGAGATTCTTTACGGAAGTGGTCTGCGCGTGGCGGAGCTGGTATCTCTCGACTGGGAACATGTGGATCTCGAAGAGCGCTGGATTCGTGTTCTTGGAAAGGGAAACAAAGAACGTTACGTTCCCTTGAGCATTCCAGCTCAGGAGGCCTTGGAAACCTGGAAGGTCCTTCTGGGAAAGAAGTTCGCTTTGGAAGCTCCGATTTTTCCTGGGAGCCGGGGAGCTTCACGAATAACCGTGCGCACCGTACACCGTATCGTCACGAATATCGCCCGGGAACTTGGGTTTTATAACGTCACTCCCCATACTTTGCGCCATACCTTTGCAACCCATATGTTGGAGGGCAACGCTCCTCTTCGGGTGGTACAGGAGCTTCTGGGGCATGAGAATTTGGGGACCACGCAAAAATATTTGCAAATCACTCCAGGACAGATGGTTCGGAGTTATTGTGCTGCCCATCCAAGGGCAGGAGGTGAATCTGATGTTTAAAGGGACCACGGTTCTTTGCGTTCGCAAAGACGGAAAGGTCGCTCTCGGAGCGGACGGACAGGTAACTCTGGGCCAGCAGATTATCAAGGGAAACGCCCGGAAGGTTCGGCGTTTGGGAAAAAATAAAGTTCTGGCGGGCTTCGCGGGAAGCACCGCCGATGCCATGACATTGCTCGAGCGTTTTGAGAAGCGCCTGGAAGAGCACTCGGGAAATCTCATGAGAGCTTCGGTTTCTCTCGTCCGGGAATGGCGTTCCGATAAGGCCCTCCGAAGACTAGAGGCTCTCATGCTCGTGGCGGATGAGGAGCAGACTCTTCTTCTTTCCGGATCCGGAGATGTATTGCAGCCCGAAGGGGATGCTGCGGCCATCGGGTCCGGTGCGGGGTTTGCCCTTGCGGCGGCTCGGGCGTTTCTGGAGGAATCTTCGGGGTCTGCAGAGGAAATCGTACGAAAAAGCCTGCACATCGCGTCGGAAATTTGTATTTACACGAATTCCTGTATAACCGTGGAGGTGCTTTAGCATGACTCTCTCCTCTCAAAAAGGGCTCTTTCCCGAAGAGATCGTGGCCTATCTCGACCGTTACGTTATCGGCCAGCAGAAGGCCAAGCGAGCGGTGGCGGTAGCGCTGAGGAATCGAATGCGCCGGCGCTGTCTCCCCGAAGAAATCGCCAAGGAAATATCTCCCCGGAACATCATCATGGTGGGCCCCACGGGGGTGGGGAAAACCGAAATAGCCCGAAGGCTTGCCCGGCTTGTGGACGCTCCTTTTGCCAAGGTGGAGGCTACGAAATTTACCGAGGTGGGTTACGTAGGACGGGATGTGGAATCCATGATCCGGGATCTCGTGGAATCTTCCGTGCAGATCGTAAAGGCCCGCAAGGTAGAGGGTGTTCAGGAGGAGGCAAACCAGGCTGCGGAGGAACGTATTCTCGAGGCTCTTCTTCCCATGCCGAAAAAGCGGAAAATGCCTTCTTTTTTCTCCTTCGAAAACGAACGGGAAGAGCCTGAAATGGATCCTTCCTTTGAGAATGACGAAAAATTTGCTTCCACCCGGGCCCGGCTCAAAGAAATGCTTGCCGCAGGGCGCCTGGAAGATCGGGAAATCGAAGTGCAGCTTACCGAAAGCTCTCGCATGGGAATTCCCCTTATCGGCGGGGGGGGCATGGATGAAATGGGTATCAACATAAACGAAATGCTTGGAGACATCCTTCCCAAAAAGACAAAAAAGAAAAAAATGAAAATTCGGGAAGCCCGCAGAATTCTTCAGGCCGAAGAGGCGGAGCGTTTGGTGGACATGGATGCGGTAACTTCCGAAGCTCTTGAAAAGGCCCAGGAAGAGGGCATCGTTTTTCTCGATGAGTTGGATAAGGTGGCTTCTTCGGAAGGCCGCGGAAGCGGCCCCGACGTAAGCCGGGAAGGGGTGCAGCGGGATCTTCTTCCCATTGTGGAAGGCACCTCGGTGCAAACTAAATACGGGGCGGTTCAGACGGATCACATTCTTTTTATCGCTGCCGGAGCTTTTCATAAGGTCAAGCCTTCGGATCTCGTGCCGGAACTTCAAGGCCGTTTTCCTATTCGGGTGGAGCTCTCTTCTCTTGGAGAAGAGGATCTTTTCCGTATTCTCAAAGAGCCGGAACACAGTTTGGTCAAGCAGTACAAAGCATTGCTGGAAACCGAGGATGTGGAGGTGAACTTCGAAGAGGAAGCTCTTCGGGAAATAGCCCGGTATGCGGCCTCCATGAACCGGGAAATGGAGAACATCGGTGCCCGCAGGCTCCATACCATGATGGAACTTTTACTGGAGGATCTCAATTTTCGGGCTCCCCGGGTAGATCCGGAGGATCTTAGAATTACCTCCGAAAAGGTGCGGTGTACCTTTGCGGACATTACGGAGAACGAGGATATTCGTAAATATCTGTTATAGAAAGAGTTTTCTGACAAAAGTTTTCTGGGATTTATGTGAAAAATAAAAATTATTATTCCCTCAGGGAATAAGAGGAGGTACATCAACTGCTATGAACACCCCGAAAGAGCTTATCGAATCACGCCCAAAAATACTCAACCCCTCTGCCATGGAAGATCTTCTTGAGAAAACCCGTCTTGTGGGAAGGGCGCTGCAAAGCCGAAAGGATCAAACTCACCCGGATTATCAGAAACTTTCCAAACTTCTTTGTGATCTTGCGGCGGCCAACGTCTATCTTATCAACCGGGACGGGAAAATCCTCGGATATGCCTGGGTCAACAAATATGATTGCCCCATCATGGTAGATCTTCTCAAGGAAAACCGGATGCCCGAATCGTACGTGGAAAAACTCAATCAATATCACGAATCCGTACTTAACCACACGGATCATGGGCTTTGTGCCTACTCGGATCAGCCCTGCACATACTCCAACAAGCATGTGCTTTACGTCCCCGTTTACGGTGGGGCGGAACGTTTGGGAACGCTTATACTCGCACGGTTCGGACAACCCTTCGACACGAGGGATCTCGTGCTGGCGGAATACCTCTCTACGGTGGTGGGTATGGAGATCCTTCACGAACGTACCCGTTCCATCGAGGAGCGTGCCCGGGAGCGCCTGGTGGTACAGATGGCCATGCGGGCTCTTTCCTACTCCGAAGTGGAGTCCGTACGGCATATCGTCCGGGAACTCGGAGGCTCCGAAGGCGTCGTGGTGGCCAGCAGGGTGGCGGATAGAGTGGGCGTTACCCGGAGCGTTATCGTCAATGCCCTTCGGAAGCTTGAAAGTGCGGGAATTATCGAAAGCCGGAGTCTTGGCATGAAGGGAACCTACATCCGGGTGCTGAGCCCTCTCTTTATGGAAGAACTGGGGCTCGGGGAAGAATAAATAGCCTGAAGAAGAAAAGCGGAATACCCCGGAGAGTGAAATTCGCTTCCCGGGGTTTACTTTTTGCCAAAGCTGTCCGATACTTATAGGGAATCGAAGGGAGGTGGGGTTGTGCGAGGAGATTTTACATGGAAAGTCATAACCAAGGATTTGGAAGGGCTTTCCCGGCGTTTCGAATCTGTGGCGGAAAACATGTCCAATGGCAACACCCCCCGCTATGCCCGCAAGCAGACTTCTTTCGAGGACCAGCTGCGAGAGCTGGTGGATGGGCCGAGCAAATTGCCTCTTATGGTAACGCACGAAAGTCATATCCCTCTGAGGCCTCTCGACGTCAACGATGTGGAGCCTGAGACGCTTCGCCTGTACGATGAAGTGTATCGCCTCGACGGCAACAACGTGGATCCCGAGCGGGAAGAAGCTCTCATGGCTCAGACGCGCATGGTCTATGAGGCCATGAACACTCTTATGTCGAGGAAATCCCGGGGTTACAAAACCGTTATGGGAGGGTAAAAGGTATGCGTGTCTTTCACTCTATGAACGTAGCAGGAAGCTCTCTTACGGCGCATCGCCTCTGGATGGATGTTATTTCCGAGAACTTGGCGAACGTCAACACCACTCGTACCGCCGAAGGAGGGCCTTATCAGCGCAGAGTACCTGTTTTCGCGGAGCGTCTCGCCCGGGAGCTGGATCCTCACTCCGCTTCGGGGGGAGTCAAGGTAACTGCCATCGAGCGCGATTCTCTTCCTCCGCGGCTTGAGTACATGCCGGAGCATCCCGATGCCAACGAAGAGGGGTACGTGGCTTATCCCAATGTCAATGTGGTGAGGGAAATGGCGGATATGCTGGTGGCGAGCCGGGCTTACGAGGCGAACCTTTCTGTGGTAACCTCTGCGGAAGGCATGTGGAGTAGTGCTTTGGAGGTACTGCGCGGGTAAAAAACCCGAAAAATATGATTATTAAGTCCCTTTTCGAAGGGAGCAAATTACAAGAAAATGATTGCGGGAAGAAATTCCCGCAATCATTTTCTTGTTTTTTCGTTCTGTGGTATAAGTAATTATGGTAAATAAGGTGGATTTCCAACAAGCGCTGCGGAGCATAGGGTATAATAAAAACATGCTCTGAGTGCGTTCGTGCTTTTTATAGAATTTTTCAGAGGGAGGCCTTTTCGTGAGCCAGGATATGCGAATCGATTTGAACCAGCGAACCATGCCTTTTATAGGAAATCGCGAGAACGACGTTGCCTCCGGGGCTCCTGTCCCCGGCGAGGTTTCCTCCTTTGACGAACTCCTTCAGGAGAGTCTCGTCACGGTAAATGGCCTCCAGAAAACCGCAGACCGGCAAATTCAAAGACTTGCTTTGGGCGATGTGGAGGATATCTCCCAGGTGGTTACTGCGGCTTCCCAGGCGGAGCTTGCTTTGCGCCTGGTGGTGGAGATTCGGAACAAGCTCGTGGATGCGTACCAGGAAATATCCCGAATAGCTTTGTAATCTTCATGTTCAGGGGAAAAGAAAAACTTTATGGATAAACTCAAGGAAATCCTGGGGAAAATACGGTCCTTTTTCGGGAGCCTTGCACTATGGCAGAAGCTTTCTCTTTTTGGAGCGGCGATCCTTGTGCTGGGGGCTCTTTTTCTGCTTGTCTTCTGGGCGGGGAAAACCACCTACGAACCTCTCTTTGCGGGGCTTGATGTGGAAGATCAGGCCTCCATCGTGGATGTCTTGAAAGAACAAAAGATTCCCTATCGTCTGGATCCTGCTGCAAACGCCATTCTGGTGCCTCGGGAAACAGTCTATGAAACGAGATTGTCCCTTGCCAAGGATGGTCTTCCCCGGGGAGGGAACGTGGGGTTTGAGCTCTTTGATGACTCCAAAATGGGGATGAGCGATTTTCAGCAGAAAATTGCCTATCTCCGAGCCCTTGAGGGGGAGCTCTCCCGGACTGTTCAGGAGATCGAAGCTGTAGATTACGCGAAGGTGAATATCGTCATCCCAGAGCAGCGGCTTTTCCTCGAACAACAGCAACCCTCCACGGCATCTGTTCTGGTGCGCCTGAAATCCGGAAAAACCGTGGGCCCCGAACAGGTGAAATCCATCGTACACCTTGTAGCTCGCAGCGTGGAAGGGCTCTCGATGGATAATATAACCGTGGTAGATACTTCTGGAACCGTGCTTTCCGATATGATCGGGGACGAGAATTTCATCTATGGTGCGGGAGAGGATGGAAGAAGCGTCTCTTCGGTTCAGCGTGAGCTTGAGCGCCAGCATGAAGCGGAGTTCGAACGCAAGGTCCGGATTATGCTGGAGCGGGTTTTCGGACCCGGCAAAGCGGTGGTTCGGGTGCGGGTGGAGCTGGACTTTGACAAGAGGCGAAGCAGTTTCAAGGAATTTATCCCTACGGAGACTGGAAAGGGCATCATCCGAAGCGAGCAGAACATGGAGGAAACCTATGAAGGCCCGGGGGGGTATCCCGGAGCTCCTCCGGGAACGACCACCAACATTCCGGGGTACGTGGTGCCTCCGGGCAATCAGGGAGACAGCGAATACAACAAGACGGAGAGTGTTACCAATTACGATATTACCACCCGGGAGCAGGAACAGGTGGATACTCCGGGAGGAGTGCGCCGGGTAAGTGCGTCGGTTCTGGTGGATGCAGAGCTGGAAGAGCCGGAGCTTCAAGGGCTTCGGGATGCGGTATCCGCTGCCATAGGGCTTGACCCGAGCCGGGGAGACAAACTTGTCATCCACCCCATGCGTTTTTCCACCACCTTCATGGATGCCATGCTGGCCCAGCTCCAGGCCGAACGCCGACAGCAGCTTATCGTAATTCTCGTTATTTCGGCTCTGGCTCTTCTTGCGGCAGTACTTGCCGCGATCTGGTGGCTTCGTCGCCGTCGCCGGCTTCAGGCTCTTTCCGGTTCCGAGGAAGCGCCTCTTCCCTCGCTTCAGGATCTCATGGAGAACCCCGAGCTTTTGGGAGACAACGAAATCGTCGTTCTGGAAGAACAGCTGAAGGCTTACGCCATGAGACATCCCGAGGAAGTGGCTTTGCTTGTCAATAATTGGCTGGATGAGGAATAAGGGGGGTGCGGCATGGCAAAATCCGGCGGAAAAAAAGATCTTGATGGACGAACCAAGGCGGCCATCCTTCTCGTAACCCTTGGGCCGGATGTTTCTTCCGGGGTATATAAACACCTGGAGGAAAGCGTTATCGAGCTTCTCACCCTGGAAATCGCGAATTTACGCAAAATAGACTCCGAAACCAAAGCGGCGGTTCTCAAGGAAGCCCAGGAAATCCTGATGGCCAAGGAATTTCTTACCCAGGGAGGCGTGGATTACGCACGGAACCTCCTGGAAAGCGCTCTCGGTCCCGAGCGGGCCCAGGAGATTCTGCGGCGTATCACCGCCAGCCTTCAGGTGCGTCCTTTCGACTTTATGCGGCATACCGATGCTTCACAGCTCCTGAGCTTTATTCAGGGAGAGCACCCTCAGACCATCGCTCTGATTCTTTCTTACCTTTCTCCGGAACAATCGGCGGCGATAATGGGCGGTCTTGGAGCCAATGTTCAGTGGGAAGTGGTGCGGCGTATCGCTACCATGGATCGGGTTACCCCAGAAGTCCTTCGGGAGGTGGAGCGTGTGCTCGAACGAAAGCTAAGCAGCGTTTTGGGCCAGGACTTTACCGCCGCTGGCGGCATCGATGCGGTGGTGGAGATCATCAATCGCGTGGATCGCGGAACCGAACGGAATATCATGGAGTCCCTGGAGGAAAAAGATCCGGATCTTGCGGAGGAAATCAAGCGGCGTCTCTTCGTTTTCGAAGATATCATGAGTCTGGACGATCGTTCTCTCCAACGGGTGCTCCGGGAAGTGGACGTCAAGGATCTCTCCCTGGCCCTCAAAGGAGCTACTGAAGATTTGCGCCAGAAATTTTTCCGGAACATGTCCCGGCGGGCGGCGGAAATGCTGGAGGAAGACATGCAGTTTATGGGCCCCGTTCGCGTTCGCGATGTGGAGGAGTGCCAGCAGAAAATCGTCAGCGTGGTCCGGCAGCTCGAAGACGCGGGAGAGATCGTTATAGCCCGGGGTGGAGAGGAAGAGTTGGTTGTCTGATCTGGAACGCCGGAGGCGCCTCTATCGGGCGGTGCGCCTGATTCCTGGGGCGGTCTCCATTCCGGTGGGGCAGAAGAACGCTTCGGAAGCTCCTGAAAAAAACCCGGAGGAAGAGCCTGGCCAGGAAGAGGCACCTTCTCTGGAGAAGGAAGAGCTGGAAGGCCTTCGAGAAGAGAAGGAAGAGCTGGAGAAAAAAATCCAGTCTCTTCTTTCCAAGGTGGAGTCTTCCCGCCAGAGGGTTCTTGATGTGGAAGAGATGATGCGCAAGCGGGAAGAGGACTTTCAGCGTAAAGAAAAAGCTCTTCACGAAGAGCTTGAACAGAAGCTTGAAGAGGAGCGTCAGGGTGCCCGAAACGAGGGGCTCGAGGAAGGGCGTGCCAAGGGATATGACCAAGGGCGCGAAAAAGCCTTGGAAGAAGCCCGGGGGCTTTATGCAGAACGTTTTGACGGTTTGGTCTCTCTCCTCGAAGGGATTTACCGAAAAATAGAAGAACAGCTCGAGGTTTTGGCTGAGGGAAATCAGCGTCGTCTTGTGCGTATGTGGGAAACGGTACTCCGTAATTTGCTTCGCCGGGAGGTTCATCTCAATGAGGCTACGGCCATGGAGGTGCTCCGCTCCGTGTTGCAGCGTCTTACCGATAGGGATCATATCATGGTATATCTCCACCCTTCGGATTTCGACATGATTACGAACCGACAGGAGGAGTTTGCCGATATCCTGAGAGGAATCCAGCACGTGGAATTTCTTCAGGATCCTCACGTAGATCCCGGAAGCTGTCTTGTGGAGAGCAACATGGGGATATACGATGCCCGGTGGAGAACCCAACTGGAACAGGTATCCGAAGAGATAAACCAGTTGCTTTTGGAAGAAGGCCTTCATGAACGTCCCGAATGAACCCACCGATCTTTTGGAGGTTCTCGAAGGACGGCTTCGGGATTTCGATGGAGTGCGCATAAACGGAAAAGTCTCCAAGGTCGTGGGGCTTGTGGTGGAATCCCGGGGGCCGGACGTTCAGGTGGGAGATCTTTGTGAAATCCGGTACCGGAAAAAGGATAAGATCCTCCGGGCTGAAGTGGTGGGTTTCCGGGACGAACGGGTTTTGCTCATGCCTCTTGGGGATCTGCAGGAAATTGGTCCGGGGTGTGATGTGGTGGCCATGGGGAAACCTCTGGGAGTTCACGTGGGTCCCGCTCTCCTCGGAAGAATTCTGGACGGCATAGGAAAACCCATGGATGGCGGCGGGCCTGCTGTTACATCTGCTTATTATCCTCTCTATGCGGCACCGCCTCATCCTCTTCGACGCAAGCTTATCCGTACTCCCCTTTCGGTGGGAGTGAAATCTCTCGATGGGCTTCTCACTCTCGGCCAAGGACAGCGAGTGGGGATTTTCTCGGGGTCCGGAGTGGGAAAGAGCACCCTTCTCGGCATGATGGCCCGGAATACCGTGGCGGATATTAACGTTATCGCCCTTATCGGTGAACGGGGCCGGGAAGTTCGGGAGTTTGTGGACCAGGACCTCGGGGAAGAGGGGCTCAAACGATCCGTGGTAGTGGTGGCCACCTCCGATCAGCCTCCTTTGGTGCGGCTCAAAGCCTCCCTCACCGCTACGGCCATTGCGGAATATTTTCGGGATCAGGGAGCGGCGGTGCTCCTGATGATGGATTCCGTTACCCGTATCGCCCTTGCCCAGAGGGACGTGGGGCTTGCGGTGGGAGAGCCTCCTGCCACGAGAGGGTACACCCCTTCGGTGTTCGCCTTTTTGCCCCGGCTCCTGGAACGTTCCGGAGCGGGAGAGACCGGAAGCATCACCGGGCTTTATACGGTTCTCGTGGAAGGGGACGACATGAACGAACCCGTGGCGGATGCGGTGCGGGGGATCCTGGATGGTCACGTAGTCCTCTCCCGGGATCTTGCAGCTCGAAACCATTACCCCGCAGTGGATGTGCTTCGGAGCATCAGCCGGGTTATGCCCTTTATCGCCGAGGAATCCCAGATGGAAGCGGCTCGCAAGGTTCGGGAAGTGCTCTCCGTTTATGAGGATGCGCGGGATCTCGTCAACATAGGAGCCTACAAGGAAGGATCGAATCCGAGAATAGACTGGGCCCTCCGATGGCTGGAGCCGGTAAACGATTTTTTGCGTCAGGGCGTAAGCGAACATTTCCCTTTTGAAAAAACTCTTGAACTTCTTCATGGACTTATGAACGAAGAAAAGATCGAAGAAAAGATCGAAGGACAGCTCGAAGGAGGCGGAAAATGAATCCCATTACGCGATACCAACGCATTCTCCGTACTCGGGAGCAGCAGCGCGAGGTGGTGCAGAAAGAGCTCCGGACCTGCCTGGAGTCGGAACAGCAAGTCCGGGGAACTCTCGTGGAGCTCGAGGAGGAGCATCTCTCGGCTCTCGAACGTTTCGAAGGTACCGCCGCCGGGCAGGGTATCTCTGTGCAGGAGCTTTGGATGAGTCGCCAGATGGTACAGACTCTGGAAGGAAAAATAGAGCATTCCGAGGGAGAGCTTGCCAAGATACAGGAAGATATCGAGGAGACCCAATCCCGCCTTTTCGAATGCCACAAAGAAGTGCGGGTTATGGAGACCTATATGGGGAAACTCCAGGTTCGGGAAAAGACGCTCCGGGAATCCCTGGAACAGAGGGCTTTGGATGATTTTGCCAACAGCGCTTTTTTAAGGAGGCGGTCTCATGAGACCGAATCTTTCTAGTCTTAACCAGGCTTTGCAGCGCATCGAAGAAATTCAGGGGCGTTTTGCGGTGCCCCGGAATCCGGAAGCAGAAGTTTCCCGAAAGAGTTTTGCCCGGGAACTTGCGTCCCTTCTTGACCCTTCTTCTTCCCCGGCTTCTCGGAATGCGGAAAAAGACGTGCTTCTTTCCCCGAATCTTCAGGGGCATCTCGAATCGTTGCAGGGCCAGAAAAAACGGGAAAAAGAGAGCCCTGGTTTTGCCTGGGAAGAAGAAATCCTTCAGGCTTCCCGGGAGTCCGGAGTGCCTCCGGAAATGCTTCGGGCCATGGTGCAGGTGGAATCCGCAGGAAATCCCCGAGCCACATCTCCCAAGGGAGCCATGGGACTTATGCAGCTCATGCCTGGTACCGCCCGGCTTATGGGCGTGAAAGATCCCTATGATCCCGAGGAAAGCCTGCAAGGAGGAGCGGCTTATATGGCCCGGATGATGAAAAAATATGCGAACCGGGAAGATCTCGCTCTTGCGGCATATAATGCGGGTCCCGGCAGAGTGGATGCCTGCGGCGGCATCCCTCCTTTTCCGGAAACTCAAAAGTACGTCGAAAAAGTGCTTTCCCTCTACCAGGGATTCCTGAAGGATGGTGACGCTCCATGCCCATGATGGATGACGACCTTTACGAGCAGGAGCAAGAACGCAAGCAGGCTGAGGTGCCTCGGAAAAAAAAGAAAAAGTCCCGTAAAAAAACGTGGTTTCTCCTTTTTTTCCTGGCTCTTTTCGGTATCCTCGGAGGATTGCATCTTACGGGAGCTTGGGATGCCCGGCCCTTCGTTTACGGAACGGTTCCCTCCATCCCCTTTGTAGGTCCCCGGCTGGCGAAGTGGCTCGATGTACCGGAGGAATATTCTCTTGCGGTGGAAGAGCGCCGGGAGCGGGATCTCCGGAAGCGCGAAGAGATGCTCCGGGATTGGGAAGAGGAGCTCCGGGAAAAAGAGGATTTTCTGGAAGTTCATTCAAAGGATTTGGGAATCCGGGAAAATCGTTTGGTCCTGGAGGAGCGCCGGTTGGCGGCATCCCTGGAAAATGAAAAAAAGGAAACTCCCGAGGACCTTTCCGAGGAAAACATAAAAAATCTGCTCCGGGTTTACAGCGAAATGTCCGCTCGAAGTGCTGCGGAAATTATGCAGAATCTTTCGGCGGAACTTGCGGTAACCCTTCTTCACAAAATGCCCCAGGATCAGGCGGCGAAAATTCTCGCCAAGATGGAGCCTCCCCGGGCGGCGTATCTTACGAAGCAGTTGGCGAATCGCACGGAGTCCCCCTGAGAAAACAGAGAGCCTTTTCTTTTTCGAGAAGAGCCTTTTCGCCGGAAAAACCCGGAGAAAGGGTTCTCTTTTTTTTGAAATTCCTGTTTTTTCCATAAAGTTACGGGGCATAATGCCGATACTTACCTAAGAAAAGGCGTTATGCCTTTTCCTCTATGCCGCCAGGGACCGGTGGGCAGGACTGCAAGGGAATGCAAATCCAAACCGCAAAAGCAAGAAGGAGGGTCCCCCCATGATTCGGTCTCTTTGGACTGGAAGCAATGGTTTGCTCGGACATCAAACCTATCTCGACGTGATAGGAAACAATATCGCCAACACCGATACCCTCGGGTATCGCAAATCCGTTCTCCGGTTTCAGGATCTCCTTTCCGATACGGTACAAGGTGCTTCTTTTCCCGAAAACGGCTCTCCTTCGGTGGGCCCTCTTCAAGTGGGCAACGGCCCCCTCGTGGGCTCCATCGGCGTGAGCTTTCTCCAGGGGCCTCTGGAAATTACGGATAATCCCACGGACCTCGCCATTACGGGAAACGGCTTCTTCTGCGTGGAGCAGGGAGGGAACACCTATCTTACCCGGGCGGGGCGGTTCGTTCTGGATGATCAGGGATATCTCGTGCAGGCCGGTACGGGAGCCCGTTTCCTGGGGGTTCCCTATGGCGCGGAAGGAACTGTTCCCGAGGCTTCCGAGGGAAGCCCCATGAAATTGCCCGTTATCGGAGATCCCTCGTATACCATGGAATCCAAGGCCACTTCCATGGTGGCGTATCGCTGCAACCTCGATAGCCGCCTGGAAGAGGGCGAATCCTATACCACTCCCTGTACCGTGTATGACGGGCAGGGAGAAGCGCATACCCTGGTGCTTACCTGGACGAAAAATGCAGAAGAGCCCAATCTGTGGAATTGGTCCGCCGCCCTCGAAGAGAGCCCGGACGAAGAGATCGGAAGCGGAAGCGTCAGTTTTTACAACCATGACGACCCCGCCCAGGGCATTGTCAACGGTACTATCGTGCGGGACGGTTCGGAAACCGCCACGCTCTCCTTCGCCTATCCCTCCGAGGAGGGGGGCGACGCCTCCATAACCCTCGATTTCACGGGAGGTGGAGGTCCCCTGGAGGGGGTTACCCAGTTCGCTTCTGCCTCCACCACCAGGGCGGTATTTCAAAACGGCTATGCCGAGGGAACCTATACGGGAGTCGTGGTTGGAAATGATGGCACCGTGTACGGATCTTATTCCAACGATATCGGGGTTCCCCTGTATAAAATCGCCCTGGGAACCGTCCGGAACCCCGGCGGGCTTTTGCAGGAGGGGGAAAACCTCTTCCGGGTTTCCGCCAACACCGGAGATCTGCAGTTCGTCTATGCGGGAGAGATGGGAGCCGGAGGCATCATGTCCGGAGCTCTGGAGATGAGCAACGTGGATACCTCCGAAACCTTTTCGGAGCTTATCGTGGCTCAGCGGGGATATCAGGCGAGTGCCCGGATCGTGACCACCAGCGACCGATTCCTCGATGTGGCTATTCAGACGAAACGATAAGAACCTTCCGGAAGGGCGGTGGTGACGCATATGAATATTTTTTCTCTGCTTTCCCAGGCTTCTTCTCCCGGAACGGAGGGGAACGGGTTTCTCAAGAGCAAAATCGCAACCCTGGAGCAATCCGGAGAGCTTACGGAAGAAATGCTCCAGGATCCTCGGAAACTTTTCGGAGCCCTTCTTGCCGCAGGGCTTCTGGAGGATGAGCAACCTCTTTCCGGAGAGTCCGGAGAAGAGGGGGAGATCCTTCTTCCCGGCCAGGACGACAATAGCGACGAGCCTCAGGGGGAGGGCGTTCTTTTTTCTCTCTTCGAGATTGCGGCAAAGGAGGGACTCCGGGAAGAGATTCCGGCGCTGCAAATCACAACGGCGGATTCCGGAGAACCTGCCCGGCCCGGAGACGAGGAAAAGCTTCTGAATCTTCTCGCTTCGCTTGAAAGAATTCGAACTGCGGAAGGAAACGTTCCCGGATCTGAAAAAAACGGGTCGGATAACGCGAAGACCCTTTTGAACCTTGATACAGCCACAACTGGCGGAGAATCGGCTCCTTCCTCCGAAGAAAAGGCGGCAAAGCTTCTCTTGGAAGCGGAAAGTTCCCGCCTTCCGGAAGAGCTTACGCAAAGGGAAAATCTTGGAGAACCGGTTCCCGAAGAGGACTTCGGCAACGAGATGGGGGCCCATGAGGAAGAGCTTTCCCGGAGAAATCCTTTAACGGCGGGAAAGGACGCAAATGTGGCAGCCCTTGTCTCGCCTTCCCCGGCGGAAGCTGCGGGAGTTCTTGAGGAGAACGCCGGAGCCGCTTCCGCGGAGCCTTCGGTTTCGGAGAACGTGAATCCGAAAGAACCGGTATCTCCAAGCCTGGATCTCCTTTCCCGGGAAACCCCTTCGGAACAGCTCAAATCGGGAGGAGAGGGAAAGCTCGATTACGGATTGCTGACCCAGGCCTTGGAGAGGGGAGAAAAAGATCGTCTTGCCTCGGATTTGCGGGGGATTTCGAAGGATCTTCCGAAAGAGGCCGCTTCCGTAAATGCCCAGGCGGATCTTTCCCGTGAAAACTCCCGGGGGGATCTGTCGGACAAGAAAGGCTCCCTTCTGGGGGATCTCCGGTCTTTCGGAGAGAAAAACCCGGATACGTCGGTTTCTTCCAGATCCGGAGAAAACCCCTTTGACGAACTTGTTGCCGCATCCCAACGTTACGGTGTTTCGGACAATGCGGAATCCCGAACGA
>Ga0116164_10000639_pt1 | contig 28989 bp, 42 predicted proteins | sample AD_UKC109_MetaG_FD_89888 | JGI IMG/M metagenome (GOLD analysis project Ga0116164, IMG submission 89888) | Active sludge microbial communities of municipal wastewater-treating anaerobic digesters from Hong Kong - AD_UKC109_MetaG | ecosystem: Engineered > Bioreactor > Anaerobic > Digestate... | reverse complement strand
CTGGGCCAGTTCTGCAGGTCGGTAACTTCGGCGTCCCGATCTTTGGGTTCCTCCAGAAATTCGGTTTTGAAAAATAACTTCATTTGTCACGGTATTTTATAATCGTTCCGAACCTGGAAAGGAAACAGGTCGGGCAAAGTCCAGTAAAAACGACGTTCGTCGCGTCGTCCCGAACGAACGCTGTCCAGGTATAAGGACAGCACATACAAAAAACGGTTTTAACTGTCATTTATCGAATAAGGTCGCCGGTTTGAATCCAGGAACCAGGAACGCGTTTAATCCATCGGCCGCGGCAAGTATGGCGCGGGCGCGATCTTTTAGGGAACGAATGTTTCGTTCGATTTCTTCCGGGTCTGTCGACGTAAAATATCCGTCGCTGGTCGCCATTACCGGACAGATCGAATTTATTCGTAAGTGGTTTATCATTTTTCGAAGTCTGGTACCGGTAATTTTGAACTTCTTCTTCTTTATCGGGTATTTATCCAGGTTCGCGTTTAACCCCTTTACGATTTCAGGCGATCGAATCGGGTTTTTGCTGGTTCTTTTCTCCAGTCCAGCGATAAGATAAGGAAGGACGGTAAGTTCGTCTTCGGTAAGCGGGGCGGTAATGTCTTCGAATGTTTCAACCATTTAACAAATTTACGACTTCCTGGACATACGCGCCAGCGTTTTTTCTAACGCTGAACGCCGACGGATGTTTAACGTCGAAGTATGTCGGCCCAGGACGCCGGTCGAAATGTCGCTGAACCCATTTACCCAAAAGAACGACGGCGTCTTCTTCGCTGGGCTGGTTCCGTTCGTGCCATTCCTCCGCCCATGGCGCCGGGTCGACTGGTTTTACGTCAGTATCTGCCAGGTTCGTGCGAATCGTCTGGAAATTCGCGCCGACGACGATCTGGTCGATAACATTTCCCGTCCAGGTCGTAAAGTCCAGGGGCGAAAGTCCTGGTCGGTTATGTTCACCGACAAAGAATACCCGGGCGAATCGTTTGTTCTGTCGCTGGGCCGAACCGATCATTCGAACAGCTGTCGCCGCGTTCTTTCCGATCTGGACGTCGATTTCTCCAGGGAACCAGATTTTAACCTTCGGGTCTTTCCTGGTCGGTTCCCTGAAATAAAACAGAACCTTTTCGGTCGGTTGTCCCTGGTCTAAAATAAACATTCCCTGAACGCCGTTCTGGTTCGCTTTCTCCGATAGAAACGAAGCCCTGACGACGCGACTTAATACGTCCTTCGTCATTTCCAGACCTTCTTCTTCCAGGACTTTTTTAAGCGCGGCTTCCTGGGCTGCCAGCGATTCCCGAACGATCTGTCGGACGACGTCCTTCGGGTCGATTTTTTCTTTTTTCATATCTGGACGGTTTGTAATCCGTTAAAATAGTCGAAACGACGTCGGGACTGGAGGGACTTCGAAAGATTGTCTTCGCTTACCGTCGCGACCCGTCGTCCGTTCCAAAGTTTAATAATGTACTTCGTCGACGATTCGGTAACTTCGATATCTTCGATCTGTCCGTAAAGGGAGAATTCGCCGTCGTTATAAATGACCCGTTCCCCTATCGCGTAAGGTAAAAGTTCGTTAAGAAGTCGAACTTCGATCGACTTTTCGAAAACTTCGATCGCGTCTTCCAGTTGTTTTAAAGTAACGATTCGGTAAACGTTTATTAAACGACAAAGATTCGACCCCTGGAGTTTTACCGTCTTCGTAAGGTACAACGTCGGAAGACTGTCGTTAAAGTCCTTAATTACCAGATCGCCGGAACGGAACGCGTAAACCTGATCTTCGTCGCCCAGGTCGAACGCGACCAGTTCGCCAGACGGTAGGTCGAAAATAACGACGACCCCGATCGCGTCGTAAGTTTTGAAGAATCGGGGTTCGTGACCAGGTTCGTCGCCCTGGTTCATCGGCTGGAATCCCAGTCCGTTAAGTATTTCGTGAATTTTTTCGGTCGACATAATTAAAACGGTAAAAGGCGACCCAGGAAGAACCCAGGTCGCCGGTTAAAGTTATCGGTTACGGTTTCGATCAGTTGACAAGTTCGGCGGGAAGTTTGTACGGCGAAAGTTTGCCGACGGTTGACATTTCCAGGACAGCGTCGAAAAGTTGTTCGCCGTAAACCTGGGCTACCTTTCCGCGTGTAATCGGACGACTGGTTCTTTTCTGTCCCTCCAGTTTAACCCCGCCTTTAATAACCTTTTCTTCCAGGACGTTAAAGATCGCCCAAGCGTCGCGACCGTCGTCTTCGGGACGTGCGACGTCCAAAAGTTTTTTAACCTGTTTACGGGTGAACTTCTTATTAAACCGGATTTCGGCAGCGCGGACAGCCAGGTCGATAATCTGCCGGTCGGTAAGAAGGGTCGTCGCCAAAGTTTCCTGAACTTCGAAAACGGTCGGGGCAAGTTCAGCGGCGCGAATCTCGATACCTTCGGCGATTTCCGCTTCGGTTCCCATGTGGCGAATAACGTATTCTTCGCCCAGTCCTTCGACCTGAATACATAAACCGTTCGAACAAACCTGTCGGAAGATGCCAGTTTTAACCCGGAAGAAACAAGACTTATCGTAAGAATTAAGAATCGTAATTTCGAAAAACAGGATTTCGCCCTTTGAATTGACGAACGGAACGTCGGAGCGAAGCCGTACACGGTGAACACCTTTACCATTTTTCGACCGCATAATTTCGCGGACTTTGAATCCCATCGTAAGAAGGTGTTCGACGACTTTCGACGTATCGATAACGACGTATTTTTCGGAACGGTGGGCTTTGATCGGGGCAAGGTCTGAAACCAGATAAGACATAATGAATTCGTTTTGGTGAAACTGTTAACTGTTTAAATTTGACGTTACAAACGTAACGGTCTTTTTCGAATCGACAAACTTTTAACGTTATTTTTTTGGCGTTTTTTTTATACCGGCCCACAACTTTCGCCGAACGCTCCAGACGGAAGAACCCAGTTATCGGTAAAAATCGATTCTGTGTATTCGTCAGACGTCGCCAGACTGACGATCGCGGAATCCATCGGATAAGGTGTCCCGGACGCGATAAAGTCGACCAGACGTTCTTTACGTTTCATCGTAACGCCGAACTGGTCTTCGTAACCAGCGATTCGAAGCCCCTGGTCTGGACTGATCGCGAACGCGCTGGACAGCTGGTCGCGACTTCCGAAAATGCAGAACTTACACGAAACCCGACCGAATCCCAGGTAATACGCCGGATGAACCCGAACCCGGTACTTTTCAATTATCGACCAGACTTCCTTTTCGCTCCAGTCCCTGATCGGACGGAACCGGTCGACGTATCTTTTACTTCGACCGTCGCGACGATCTGCCCGATCGGGTTCGAATATCGCGTAATTTGCCCGGGCTTTACTTTCTTCGCCGCGTTCTCCAGATAAGACCAGGGTCTTTTTACCGTTAAACCGTTCCTGGTTCCTGATCGCGGACGTACCGACGTCGATCTTCAAATAAGCCGAACACCAGCGAACCGACAGGTCTGGCGATACCTGCGGAAACTTCCGGCGGGTACTGGGTTTCCCCCTGGTTCCTCCAGTCTGACGAACGACCGTAAGACCTGGAGTTCCTTCGACGGGTTCTTCGAAAAAGATCGGCGCGGTAAGCGATTCTTCCCTGGACATTTCCCGTTCGAATCCGCCGTCCTTCCAGGAAAAGAAGATCGGAACCCCGAACGCTTCGGCGAAAGCGCGACAGTAACCCGGCGTCGATTCCCAGTCCATAAAAAGCGAACCGCGACCGTCGACGTCGTGATGCCATAATTCGATTTTTTCGACTGGTACGCCCTGTTCAAGCAAGTAAAGAAAGACCGCCGTCGAATCTTTACCGCCGGAAAACATAACCAGAAACTTATCGTACTGGGTAAGATCGACTTTTTCCAGGACTGGTTCGACGACTTCGATTTCCGAAGGATTTACTGGACGACCGAAGTCGTAGTTATGCTCCAGCGAAAAAAGACGGTAACCTTCGATTATCGTATATTTTCCGCTTTCGTCGTTACCCCAAACTTTCTGGCGACCGCCGACGGTAAAGGTTCCCTGTTCGGCTGGCCATTTTGGATTTTTATAACGAACGGTTTTCCCGACCAGGTCGTCGTCGGAAAGAGTAAGCGCGTTAACGACCGGCGACGGGACGTAACCCTGGTTTAAAAGCGGCATTTTATGAACTTCGTTACTCATTTTCTGAACGTTTGTTTAACTGTTATCGTTTGACGTTACAAATTTAAGGACGATTTTTATAACGCCCAACTTTTAACCAATATTTCGCCAAACTTTTAATAAAGAAGCGCCCCTGGAACCAGCCCAGGGACGCCACCTAAAACAAATAAAACAAATGAAGTATATCGAACAAACTATTCGCCAGACGGGAAAGCCATTCCTTTATAAATGACTTGTCCGAAAATGTCGTGAATTACGACTTCCTTTACGACGATCTTCTTCGTCGGGTCTTTTGGGAAAGATACGCCGGTTCTTACTGATATTCCGCCCGAATCCAGGGCTTCTTTATCCATTTCGGAAAATATCGCCGCCAGTTCTGGGGCATTGTGAAAGACTTCTTCGTCGGTCTTCCCGTAAACCTCCAGTTTGAACATTCCCAGCCGACCGCCGATCTGGAGTTCCCAGGCTGGGTTTACGTCGATATATCGCCGGTTCGAATCCTTTATCCATAACGGGAAGTTCGTCGGTATCAGTCGGGCCGATAATGAACTTACCGCGTTATTCAAAACGCCGACCTGGGACAGTAACCGTTCGCGTTCACCTTCGGCGAAAGACCTGTCGTCTTTACGACCGTCGCGTCGAAATTGAAGGTAAGCGATCAGCCCCCCGCCCAGGACGAAGGATATTACGCCGCTAACAATCGCGGAAATAATTGTCGGGTTATCCATAAGTTAAAGTTATCCTTATTTAACCCCGAATACCGTTCCACAAATTGAACGCCGACGAAATAACTGTCCAGGTTTTCAGTTCACCGAAAAAGGAAGTTCGACCTTCCGTTCCCACATAACGAAGTTTAAATCCGCCATCGAATTAAGTATGTCTTGAACGCCCATCGTCGACGGAAACTTTTTATAAACCCAGCCGGAGCGAAACGGAAGAAACGCTTCTTCTTTTTCGAATTGAATATAAACCGAAACGCCCGTAAAGTCTGGTTCCAGGTCGAAGTTTATTTTCTTAATCAGGAAGGTATTATTCGTCATATTCAAATTTTTATAAAGTCCGACAGGGTCGGCCAATTTTTCACGCCCTCCGATATCCTGGAAAGGTAGTCTTCCCGACCGACGACTTCTTTTACGACTTTCGAAAGATACAGTAAAACGTCGGCGTGACAAAGATCGCCCGTACCGCACCAGCAACAAAGGTTTTTATCTATTAACGGGAAAACCCAGTCGAAGAATCCTTTCGGGTCTGTTCTGGCGTATCTTTTACAGTATTCGTAAAACAGATCGACCGCCAGGAAGTTGTTTTCGACCAGGACGGGCGTTCCTCCAGGTACCAGGTAAAATTCGCCGATCTTCGCAGGGTTGCCCCATTGGGACGGACGACCGACGTAAACAGCCCCTGGAGGAATACCAGGTTTTGAAATTCGCGAACGTTGAACCCGTAAAGCCATTTTAAAAGGATATCTGTTTTAAGATCAATACCAGGAATAAGAATATCCAAAGCGTAAACGATAACCAGGGCAACGCGCCCAGTAATACGTTACGAAGTTGGATTCGGTAAAGGGTATGTTCCTTGCCTGATCGCTGGCTTCGATACATTCCGAATTCGTATATCAGTAAAGCAGCGATCGCGCCGGGTACATTGACCAGACGAACCAGGAAGACGAACAAATTTTTCATAATTGCGCGGTTTCGTAAACTTTGGGCCATTGCCGGACGCGAAGTCCTGCAGGAAGTTCGTCGAACTTTCCGCCCTTAGAATCGGACATTCCGTATTCTTTCGCCAAATGTGTGCCAAGTTGTTTAAAGAAAACCGGAACGTCCAGATCGCGACAGGTGCGAATTACCGAATCGAACCAGTCGATCGACGCCGGCCGAAACTTTCCTTTTTGTCCAGATTCCCCGCCCAGGATAACCCAGTCGATAACCGCCATATCAATAACGGGCAAAAAACCATTTACTTCGATCGGCCCCAGCATCGGTTCGACCGACAGGAACCGAACCCGGGCTGGAATCCTGGACAGTATCGGAACCCGTTCGTCGAAGGATTTCTGGTCTTCGGTCGTTACGCCCAGCCAAACGTTAGGATAACCAGCGCCCCAGTCTGGAGGTAACGAAGCCGCGATTCTTTCGGGTCGTTTGGTAAGTACCTGGTAAATAAGGTTCGGAGTATCGCGAATAATATCCCAAAGTTCGGGACGGAATTCGTCGCCCTGTTCGATAAAGAAGTCGGACAGCGAACAGGTAAAGACCAGCCGTTCGTAAAAGGGTTCGTTACCCGTAAAGGTTCTCGAATACCTTACCGGGAAGTAAAAGGTCGGCGGTTTCGTTTGTTTGACGTCGCGGAACTTTCGTTTAAATCTATTTTCGACCAGCGTTTCCGCGTAACAAAATTTACAGCCCTGGGAAACCTTTTCGCACCCGATAAACGGATTCCAGGTCGCGCCAGTCCATTCGATTTTTGAATTTTCAGCCATCGTTTTCGACTTTTAAAGGTTCGAAGAAAAGGGTTACGCCCAGGTTCTTTTTTGCAAGGTGAGCAAGGTTAGTTTGAATATCGACTTCGGGTTCGACTGGGTCTATTTCAGGAACCGCCAGGGTAACTTTAAACTGGGGCTGGAGGAATACCGCTTCGGGAATTTCGATCTTCGCTTTAATCGGTATTTCTCCAGGTTTTAAAGAAGGTTCTTTTATCGCCAGACGAACGTCCAGTTTACGCCATTTCCTACCTTTGGAAACGACCAGCCAGACGTCGGCGTTAAGTGTTAAGTTATTCATTTCTTTATCGTTTACTGGTTAAATAATAACGGGGCGCCGTTGCGACATTTCGCCCGTTACGCCCCGTCCCCGCCTTCGGTTTAATCTTCCAGGTCGCTATTTACAGACGACCGTTACGTCTGAATCGTAAAAGTCTTTTACCGATTCGCCCAGAATTCGTTCGCTTTCGGTATCGATAACTTCCAAAAGTTGAACAGAATCAAGTTGGCAATGTACCGAAGACCCGGTTACCTCCAGGAAGATATCGACCTGAAACCGAACCGGCTTTTCCCCTTCAAAGACTGGCATTAACAGGGTAAAAGATACCGGGACATTCGATTCGACAGACTGTTCGAAACTGTTCGTTTTGTTCCCCCGATTGTCTTCGCGTTTGTCGATATTGCCCGACGTCTGGACTTTCAGGTTATTTAATTCGTGAATCATTCGACGGGCTTCGTCCTGGTTATCGAAGAAGCGAAGATTCCGACGGAAGACCTTCGCCAGTTCCTTCGGCGTAAAGAATTCGCCCTGGGTTTTGTCGGACAGGTGAAATTCGACCAGGGTCGGGTTACCGAACAGCTGTCCTTCGATAACGTCGCCGAACTTACTGGTCGGGTCAGCCATAAGAACGACTTTATACTGGTTCGGCTTTACCAGGACGATAACCTTCGAAAGATCGAAGTAATCTTCTTTTATCTTCCGACGGGACTGGAAGTATTCGATCGGGGCTTTAATCCGACCGTCGACGACGATCTGGTTCGGTTCGTGTATCGGTTCGGCGTCGCCGTGGCGAATTACAAGTTCCTGGACGCCAGCGTCGATTTTTACTTTTAATTGCTCTTTACTCATTTGTACCTGTTTTAGAAAGTGAAACTTCGGGAGAATTGAACGCCGACGTCTGGTACGCTTTACGTTCCGTACCAGTAAACGGACGGGACAGAATCGGGTCGCCCCATTGGTTGTAAAGGACGACTTTACGTTCGGTAATGTCGGCGATCTGGTAAACGTCTTCGACGACTTCCATTCGTCCGGTACGGATAAGGTCGATCGACGTCGACGCTTTGTTTTTAAGTTCTTTGATACGACGGTTAAATTCGGCCATCGCTTCGGCTTTTTCGAATTCAACGTTCGACAGTTCGATCGATACGTCGATAAACTCCGCCCGTTCGGCCTCCAGTTCTTCTTCGTTAAGGGCGCGTTCGTAACGATACCCCGGAAGGGTTTCGTCCGCCTGGGATTGCATAAACGCGATACGGTCGATCGCGCTGTCTTGGTTCGGAATTAAGATTTTATCCATTTCAAAAGATCAGTTTTAAAAGTTTGTAAACAATAAACAGGAAACCGGAGCCCAGCAATAAGTAAGGGACGGACGCGAAAAGCGTTACTATTCCTCCGGCATCCTTTGGGTGTTCGCTATTTTTCGCCATCGTCCGAACGTTTTGGAATCCCAGCGGCGCGACGGGCGCGACAAATTGGGCATTGACAGTTATCGGATTCGGGTATCGGTTCCCCGTCCTTTTCTCCGAAAAGTTGTTCCAAAATATCGCCGTCGCCGAAGACGACTTTACCGCCTTTCGGAAACGGTCTATTCCCGCCCTTCCAGCGATCGCCGAATTTTTCGCGCATAAATGCCGACGCGATATCCATCGCGATTTCTTCCAGTCCTTCGTCGGAATCCAGGTCGATTTCGTCGTTCAGGATTTTGTTAAACAGTCCGCCCAGCGACGATTTTTCCAGCTGCATCATTTTATAAACCCCTTCGAACAGTTCCTGGAGGTCGGGCGAATTTTTTACAGCTTTGTAAACTTCGATAATAAAGGACTTGTCGCCGTGGTAATCGACGTGAACAAATTTTCCAGTACCCAGGTCGTCGCCGATTTCTTCTTTCATTTCCGCGACTATTTCCGGCCCCATTTGTTCGACAATGTATTCGGAATTATTATCGACATTAAAACGGACGATTCGGAGTAAAGCCGTTTGATCGCCCAGCGCGTCGAATTCCTTTTCGCTGATCTTTAAGTCCGAATTGTAAAGCGGGACTTTATCGTCGCCGTCGACGACTTTTTCGGACATAAAACGTTTTTCGAACTTCGTTTTTTTATTCTTCATTTGTTAAATATTAGGTCGATAAATCGACGGTTAAACTGTTACTTTTTTGGAAAGGTCGTCGGCGATCTGGTTCTGTTCGCGACGTACCCAGGTAAAGGTTACCTGGTCGAACTGTTCGCGAAGTTCGACCGCCCGAAGATAGTCGGAGTAATACCGACCGCCGCGGGCTTTCCAGGTTCCGTTCATCTGGTTTATTACCAGCATCGAATCGCCGAAGACCTGGACGGGGTTTCCCTGGTACCCGTTTTCGATCAGCCATTCCAGACCCAGACAAAGGGCGCGATACTCCGCAACGTTATTCGAATTCCCGTTATCGAAGTCGGTCGTTTCGCTGATCGTATGAATTACCCCGGCGGTATGTCCTGAAATGTGAACGCCGAAGCCCATTCGGCCCCCTGGGTTATACGGTTCGCAAGAGCCATCGAAGTGAAATTTTAAAACTTCCATTTATTCGTTTTAAATTGTGTTCTGCAAAGTTAGGCGTTATTTTTACCCCTCCAAACCTGGAAGGGGATTTTTTACCTTCCTTTTATATTTCCAGAATTCGGATTGGATAAACATTTCGGACAGGTACGCGTCGACAGTCCGATCGAACTGGTCGGCGGTTTCGCATTTCGCGACAGCGTAACCGACTTCCGACAGTCTTTTACATTTAAGACGCTGTTCAGGTTCCAGGGAACCGACGATCGTTTTCATTTCGATAAAAAGTCCGGCGAACCCTCCAGTCGGGAAAGCCAGTAACAGATCGGGAACGCCTTCGGTCATTCCTTCGGCTTTCAGTATCGAAGCCAGAATCGGGAAACCCTTCTTCCCGATCTTACCGCCGATACGGGCGCCGTTTGGTATCGCGAAAAGAAGGTCTTCGAATTCCGGGTACCTTATCCGAAACCCTTTTACGCAGGAAATTTGTAAAGTCGATTCGTCGGTGTAAAGACGACCGTCTGGGGCTTGCTTTATTTGTCCGCGTTTCCCCATTTTAAACGATATCTTTTAACAGGTTTATAAATGTCCGAAACTTGTCGCCCAAGTACTGAATAAACGTACCCTGGTAAGGTTGATACGTCGACGTGTGATCGACAGCCCAGGAAACGAAAAGACAGAACAGGACGAAGATCAGCGTCGCGACGAAAGAAAGTATTATTATTAAAAATATCGGATTCATTAGTTAGAATTTTGTCGGTACTGTTGCGGAATATACGAACCGTTCGTTCGATACGCCCCGACTGTCGGGGGCTTTGACTTCGTGACTTTCCGTCTGGAGGTTTTTTTTCGTACTGTCGATCGTTTCTTCCGACCCTTTACCGGTTTTATGCCGACGACCTTAAACGCGATCGCGAAAACGATCGTACCGCCGACGACATAAGGAACCAGACCGGATTCCTGCAGAAAGTCGCCGACGTTCTGGGACAGAATACCCAGGACAGCGAAAAACGCGCCCCATACGATTAAGTTTTTCATTCGAATAAAGATTTAAACGGGTTCGGCTGTCCCTGGGAAACCAGGTATTCCAGGACGACCGACAGGTTATATTCGTCTTTCGTCATTGGTGGGCAGTTGACCCGAAAACAGTACGGAAGATAATCGTCGAAGTAAGTCTGTTCGAATCCCTGGAGGGTATCGGAAACATAACCGCGAATCTGTTCTGGAGAACCTTTAACCCCTTTACGCTCCAGGTCTGCGAAGATCAGGGTTACGACGTCCAGCGAACGTTTAACCGCCGATACCTGGGTAAGCGCGTGTTTCATTTCATAATTTACCAGCGCGACGGTATCGCCTTCTTCGTCCTGGTATTTTTCCCAGACCCGGTTTTTATAAGCTCCGAACAGTTCTTCCGTTTCTTTGGACTTCCCAAAAGTTACGAATTCGAAAAGTTCCCGTTTTACAAGTCGATCGACCGACCCGTCTTTCGGAACCCTGAACGGAAGAACTTCGCTTCGTCCGCGATTCGGGTCGCCGGAATCGCAAATTACTTCCTGCCGAACTTTTACCCTGGTCGGGTTCCCGTTAGCATCGAACAGGATTCCTTCGTCGCCAGACTTTATAACTTCGACTTCCTGAAACTTAAAATACTGGGTTACCAGAACCGATTCGTAAAGTTCGGATTCGAAGTTCGCCCGTAATGTTTGAGCCCTGGAAAGAAGTTCGGCGCGTTCGCGCTGTTTTACTTCGATCGCGATTCTGATTTCCTTTAAACGTTCGACGTTTCCAGGTTCGTCGGCGATCTTATCGTCTGGGTACTTGAATTTTTGATACATTTCTTCGACGTCGTCGGTCTTTTCCTGGACGTACTGGTCGAGCCAGGAAAACAGAAAGTCGGCGTTTATTCCGCGGCTGGCGATATGCTGGTAATCCAGGACGTAACGTCTGGTTTTCGCCCGTTCGAAGAAGATCAGGAAGTCCGCGACGGAAAGTCCGCCGTATTCCTGAATTATCGAATACGCGACAGAATCCGGGTCGCCGTTAAAGTTAACGCCGAAGTGATCGGCCAAAATTTGAAACATCGGTTTTAATACCTGTTCGATTATCGACTGGATATTATCGAACGATTCGTCCGTCTGTCGTTTGACATTTGGGAAAAAACAGGCTGCCTTCGGGGTAAGGTGTTTCGCCAGCGCCGAACGCTCCAGGACTGTGCCGGAGCGAATAACCCGATAAACGATTTCGACGAAGGACGCCTGGTCGAACGGGAACTTCGAAAGAACTGGGTCTTTAACGATTCCTTCCAGCGCAACCGCGACAGATTCGACGGACGATTCCGCCAGGTTTTTCGCCCCATGGCGACGGACGTCAGTTAAAAGCGCCGGAAGTGCTTTCTTTAACGTCAGCGCCGACCCGCCCGTTATTACTTGAAGGGAACTTTCCATTTTTTACTATTTTAGGTTTTCCGGCTGCTTTCCATTTTTGGGCAGCCTGGAAATAATTTTCGAAATGTGAGGGACGGAAAAGGGTCGACGGCTGGAGATACTTCGACATTTCCGGGTCGTTAATCCAGTCTTCGACCTTGTATTCGACGACCAGTAAAATATCGTCGACCGTGTACTTGTCAGAAAGTCGGGCGTTAATCGCTTTAATCGTTCCTTCCGTCTTCGTCCTGAATGAAGAACCAGTTAACCGATTAAGAAGACCGACGATCGTTTCGACTGGACTTTCGATTTCGATAATATCTTCTTTATCTGATTCCATAGGGTTAAATAAAAACCCTTTATTATGTATAGGAACTTTGTTCCAGGGATTAACGGAACTTTGTTCCCCGTTTTGAGGAACTTTGTTCCCTGTTTTTGAGGAACTTTGTTCCCTGTCATTAACGGAACTTTGTTCCTTCAGTAAGGTCGCCTTTTTGGATTCTTCGACCTTCGCGTCGTGGATAATTTCAAACCAGACTTTCGTCGCCCTGACGTGTGAAGTAAGCGGGTCTTTTTCGATAAGGGTCGCGTCGATCATTCGGTTTTGCATCTTCGTAAGACCCCGTTCGGTAACTCCGATAAACGCCGCTTTTTGTGAAAGGGTTCGATCGCACCAGCCTGGGCGCGAACCTCCAGGGTAACCTGCCCAGGTATGAACATAATTAACCAGGGCGTATTCGTCGCGGCTTAACCTCATCTTCCGACGTGCGCGTTCGTAAACGTGCGTAAATGGTAAGTCGTTCATAAATACAGAATTCGTTTAAAAGATTTTGACGGGGTAAATATAACGGGTTTTGCGATCAGGGGCAAATCTACGGACAAAAAAAAACGGCAGCCGGGTCGCGGATGCCGTTAACGTCAAAACTTGAATAACAGTTAATAAACGAATTCAGTACCGCAAATATCGCCGACTTATTTCGATTTGACAACTAAATAAGCGATTAAAAAAATAACGGCGAAGCCCAGGACAGCGCGAAGGACGCGAAAGAATAACAGCCACAAAATACCGTCCAGCCAAAAGATCGGAGTAAAGAAGAACAGCGCCAGCCGTTCGTACCTGGAGTAAAAGAAGTCTTCGGGTATAAGTCCCAGGTGAAACCGGTAATTCAGGTACGCGACAGATATTCCGACGATCGGCGAAAAGTTAAGGAACCATTCGGTATGCCCGGAGCCCTGCCAAAGACGACCCAGTCCGACCGTCCGAAGTATATTATACCAGTTCTGCAGGCAGTAAAGCGAATGAACAAACTGTTCGGCCTGGTACCCGTATAAAAGTTCGGCGGACATTAAAAGGAAGACCGACCCGGGCGTCGTTTCGTCGACGCTCTTTACCCGTTTCTTTGTCGTGTCGCTGATACCGAACTTCGTTATAAAGAATAACGGGAAGTTAGCCATAAGGTAATTAAATGTTTTACCCAGGATTCGCGTCTGGCTTTTGTGTCCAGTCTTCCTTTTTACGCTTCGCTTTGCCATTGTCCGAAAACGTTTTCGTTAACCCAGTCGAAGCCGGCGTTATCTTTTCGAAGTTGTCGAAGTCTTTTATCGCGATCGGTTCTTTTGAAGTCTTCGACGAATTCCTGGTATTCTTCCCAGGTTTCGAAAGAAGACCCTTCTTTCCTCCAGTCGTTCGTCTTTACCAACTTTCCAGAACTATCGAAGAACCAGGTAAAGGTCTTAACGTCCCGAAACAAAAGCAGGTGAACCCGGACTTCGTGGTTATTCCCAGACTGACGAAGAAGTTCGACCGTCCGGTTAAACGTGTCGACGACCAGGTCGTCTTCCTGTCCTTCGTATATCGAACAGACGTAAAGGTTTTCGATCTGTGTTTTAAAGGTTACGATCTTTAAACGGTGTTCGAACTTTTCGATAAGTACCGGAACCCGTACAAAAAGGAAGATCGTCTGGAGGGCAAGCCCCAGGAATCCGAAGACAGTATGTTCGTTCCCGATCAGGATAAAGAAGAACAACGCGACGAAGGCGTTACCCGCTTTAAAGGTGAACCAGAACGAAGACTGTTCGGCGTGTTCGAGTTCGATTTGTAGGTTCATAACTGCCGATTATTAACGTAACCCTGGGCGCCGTTATCGCCCGACGTCCGGTTACCCTGGTTAACGTTTACGTTTATCGTCGTGTTCTGGGCCGATTCCCGACCAGCGTATTCGGTTTCGTATTCCGCGTCTGTATTCCTCCGACGTAAAAGAGCCGGAACGGTGTATTTCGCCAGGAATCCCAGTCCGACCAGACCGACGCCCCAAACAAGAAGGTAACCAACTTCGCCCAGCGCCGGAGCCGCGCCGATCGTCAGCGCAGCGGCCAGGATATCCAGTCCGGTAATCAGGTACCAAAAGAAGAAGACGATCGATACGACAGAACCGACCAGGAATAACCGGTTTACTGCCAGTAAGTGTTCGATAAATACCTTCTTTAACTCCAGGACTTTCGCCCGAATAATCGCTTTCTGGACGTCAGGGTCTGGAAGGAATATTTCTTCGAAGTCGATATCGGTCGTCCCTGGTTTTTTCTTCGGAATCCGACCGATAAAAACCCGTTCCTGGATTTTGGTTCCGTCTGGACTTTCAGCCCTCCGATCGCGATAAATAAAGTCGGCGTTCTGAACCTGGATAAGCTGTCCAGACGGTTCGTCGAATATGATCTGGAACGGCGACTTCTTACCGACTGGAAGAACAAACAGTTCGACCCCTTCGTCCCAGACCAGGGTTAAGCCGTTTACTTCTTTCGTTACTCCAGCGACGTCGGGGTTATACTTTTCGAAGGTCGTCTTTCCCGTCGTTTCGGTTCCGACCTTCCGATCTTCTAAAACTAAATTTTCCATATTCGCGGGTTTTTTCGCACCGAATTGCACCTTAATTGCATTTTCGGCGGTGCGATTTTTTTGTTATAACTGGCTGATTTTCACGGGTGCAAAAAAAGTTTGCACCGAATTACATACAAAAAACGGATTCTGGGATTCTGGTCGATAGGGGGGCGTTACCATTCGACGACGTGTTCTTTACTTTCCGGTTCTTCTTCCTTCCCGATCGTTTCGACGAATCGACTTTCGCGCTGTCTGGGTTTCCCCTTTTCGGCCCTTGCGTCGTCGGCGTCGTAATACGCTTTTATGTAATCGGCGACCGTCCGTTCGGAAAATCCGGTTTCCAGTTTTTTCGTCTTCTTATCGGTCTTTTCCTGTTCGATCTGGGCGGCCGATAAACGCTTTAACCAGAACCATTTTATAACCTTCGCCCGGCCCTCCGATTTACGCCATTTTGTACCGACGACGTCGTCCAGGTACGCGATATCGTATTCGTCCAGGACGACTTCGGTCGACGATTCCGGCGGACGATTCGCCTGGACAGTTTCGACGACGTTCGGGTCTTTGTCCGATTTCCTGGTAACGTATTCGGTACCGAAGACGACCTTACCTTCGGCGCGTCTGTCTTCTTTTACCTGGACGTTACGTCTGGGTCGTTCTTCGATTCCGTATTCCTCCAGACTGGGAAGAATGTCGCCCGCCAGGAACTGACGAAAGAACGACGTCTGGGTCGTTATGAACTGAATAAAACGTTTCATTCTTTACCCTTTAAAGCTTTGGCGATTTCGATTATTTCTTCCGTAAGTTCCGGGTTATAATCCTGTTCGTCTGGGTTCGCGATCGCGTAAACCGACAGTCGGCACATTAACGCGTTAAGTTCCGGGTCGTTAAGTTCCGAAGCGCGTTTTCCGACCTTTCGAAGGATTTCCCAAAGTATCGTTAAAGGGTTTTTTAAAATCGCGCCGCCCGGCGTACCGGTAATAATTTCTTCGAAAAGTCTGGACGGGTGAACGCGCCATTCCAGCGAATCTTCTTTTTTGTTATTTTCCATTTTGACGTTATTTTAATCTTTGAAAAGGTCGATTTGCTTTCCCTCCAGACTGGGTTTAAAACTGATTTTTTCGCCGATACAAACGAAAGGTTTACCGTCAGCCGTAAGAAGAAGACCGTTATACGATCGCGGACGTTTACCGTCCAGAACCGCCCCGAAGTGAACCTGGTACTTCATTGGTACCAGGTCGCCCAGGTAAAGGGCTTCGGGAACAACTTCGTAACCGCCGACGGATTCCCAGTAATAACCGGTTCCGGTACCAGCCGCCGAAGTAATTACGAACGTCTTTCCTCCGAACTTTACCGTCGGGCTGTTCTTCCCTTCGGCGATACTTTGACAGCTGATCTTTTCGATCATTTCGTCGAACTTCGGGCCTGGAACGATAATCGCGTTATCCATATCGTCGACGGTTTAATACTGTTTTCCGTGTTCCAGTTCGTATTCTTCGGCGTCGATTCGTTCCTTCAAAAGTGCCAGCGTCGTCGATACCGCGTAAATTCCCGCCGCGCTGAACAGAACCGCCAGTATTACCGCGATCAAAAAAGGACGGTATTCGTCGCCCAGGTCTTCGGTAACGTTAAAAGGAAGTTCGTTAATCGAACCCCACAAACGACGGTTAAATAAAGTCAGGTGAACGAAGAAGGCCAGTAATTCAAGTAACCAGACCGCGACGATACCCCTGGAGGCGGTAACCTGGGACTTCCGACTTCGAGCCATCGCCAGAGCGTGAAACGAAATAAGGGTATAAACAACGCCAGCCGCCAGTCCCATTTCTTTAAGAAGGACAATAAGTCCGTAATCGGCGATTCCGACGGTAACCAGATAAACCCAGTCCAGACCAGTAAGCGAAGCGAAGAAGTCGACGACCTTTTCCCAGGTCGACTTTTTTGGTTTCTCCGATAACGCGATCTTCATTTCCAGGAATCGCGACTTTTTCAAAAGTTCGGCGCCCTTCTTTCCGGTAATTTCTTCGTGCGAAAGTTCTCCGATCTGCTTTCGAACCTTTTCCAGTTCGACCCGGTACCAGACCAGCGAATCGGGAACCCCTGGTTCCTGTCCTTTATTCTTTTCTTCGACGACTTCCTGGAAGGTCTTTTCGGTACCTGGTACGACTGGAGTAAACCCGTTATTCTTCGCTTTATCCTGTTCGACGGAACGAAGAACGGCTTCGATCGGGTGAACGTCTTCTTTCGGTTCCTCCAGGTAATCTTCCCAGGTTTCAGCCGGTACGGGTTCCTTCCAGGCTTTTAAAAGTCTTTGAGCGGCCCCAGTAATCGAACCGGGTCTTCCTTTTTGGGGAATAGCGATTTGCCCGACAAATTCCAGCGCCTGATCGAACGGCACGTTAATATGTTCTTCGGGAAGGATTTCGCCAGCGAAGACGAACGTCCAGTTTTTGTTCATCGCTTCGCGGCTCCGATATTTCAGTTCTTCGCGAAGTTGTCCGACGGTAATTTCTTTCGGTAATGACATTTTCGAATCGTTTAAATTAACTGTTATTGTTTGACGTTACAAATTTAGGCGGGATTTTAATAACGACAAAAAGAAGGGCGAACTTTTTTTTACGAAAGTCCGCCCGTTAACATAAATCCGGCGTTTTTAAGCGATAGCGTCGTACCTTTTTCGGAAGATCGACTTAATATCGGCGTCTTCCCTCCAGTCGTCGTTCTGTTCGAAGTATCGAAGAACGTCTTCCTTCCTGGTAATGTCTTCGACGTACCCAGTAATTCGATTCAGGTAACGTTTTCGACTTTCCCCTTCTTTCGGGTACTCCAGGAAGGAAAATTCGGCCCTGGACTTCCTGGGCGGTTCGATAACCAGTTCCAGGTCTTCGGCCGCGTAACGAATACAGTCTTCGATATAAAAAGAGAATTCGAACACCTTTAACGACGACGACGATCGGACGTAAAGAAGTTCGACTTCCGAAGACCCTGGGTACTGACGATAAACGCCCAGGAACTTCGTCTTTAAAATGTCGTGAACGATCTGTTCGTTAAACGGTTCGCCGTGTTCGATAAAGAAGTCCGTAATCGGACGGACGATCGCGGCGAAGTAATACGCGTTTTGGTCTAACGTCCGAAAGGGAAGTTTTTCTTCGACTGATATAATAACAGGTTTACCGGAAAAGACTGCCGCGCCCTTCAAAAGTTCACGCGGCAGCCGAAGAAGTCCTTCCCGATCGACGAAAGATTCGGCTTTAATAATAACCTGGTCTTTCATACCTGGGAAGGTTAAAAAGGTAAGTCGTCGCCAGACGCCGGCGGCGGTGCTGTCTGTTCGTCAGTCGGGAACCGGGCGTCGATTTCCTGATCGATCGAAGTTTCTCCAGTATCGTCGTCGTCGGTTCCTTCCAGAGTTTCGTCGCCGTACTTCTTCCGGCGTTCGATCATTTGTTCGTATTGAAGACGGACGTCGTCCTGGTGCGATTTACAGATCGCGTAAAGGTCTGGGTTCGCGTTCGGCCCTTCGTTCTTTACGACGCCAGCGTAAAAGTCAGGAACGAAATAACAGTCGCCCGACCCTTTGTATTCGTCGCCTTCTTTCGTAACCCGACGGTATGTTTTGAACTGAAAGCCCCAAAGACTGCCGGTATCGGCAAGCCCGAAAAGACTTACGTCAGAAGTCTTTTTCGACCGTCCGGTTCCGCGTTCGGCGGCGACGATCGCTTCTTTAATCTGGTTCGATACCATAACGGAACCTTTCAAATTAAGAAGACGGTTACCCTCCAGCCAGTAAACGACGAAAACCAGGTGAAACGAACAGCCCTTCGGAATCCTGGACGGAATACCTTTCTTTTCGTCGCCTTTTAAATCCTGGTAAAGTCCCTTTTCGATCGGCTTCCTGGGTTTATCGCCCTGTCGGAAGATCGCGAAGGGTTCCGACCTGGAATCCTTTACTTTGTTTGAGTAATAACGTTCGAAGGTCTTCGGGCCGATTTCTTTCTGTCCCGAAATTTGACTGTAAACCTCCAGGACGACGAAGGTAAATTTATCGCCCAAATGTACCCGAAGGCCCTGGTCTTTGTCCCAGTATGAAAAGCCCAGTTTATTCGTCGCGATCGCTTCGTCGATCATTGCTTTCGTAATGTGTTTAACCAGGTTCGCCGGGGTTTTCATTGTCCCGTATTCGACGATCGGGTAATTCGTCCTTTCGACTGGAAGATCGCCTTTGTCGGGGGCTCCGAACGGGTTCTGGGTTGCGGTTTGATTTGTCTTTTCTGCCATAATAAAAGCGTTTTAAAGTAAAGCGTTAAAGGTTGAAAATCGTAATTATTCCGCGTCTTCGTCCTTACCGGCAAGGGCGCCCAGACGAATAACGGCGTACTGTTCGTAATCCAAAATTTGAAGCTGTTCGGTCGGGTTCCCTCCGAACTTCGTTACTCCAGTAAATAAAGGGAACTGTTTCGTCGGACGACCCAGGATTCCTTTTTTCTTCCCGACCTGAACGTAAAGATCAAATTCTTCGTCCAGGCCCCGTTCGACGATCGGCTTCGTTTGTCGCGCCAGTTTAAAAGTCGGTTCTTTCCTCCAGTCCGACGGGGCAAGGTTAAAGACTTCTTCGATCTGGAAACCGCAGGTCTGGGAATAGGTTTCGTTAAACGCCCGACGTTCTCCGATAAGCTGGAAGACGTGACTTTCGAAGAACCCCTTCTTCCCAGATTTAAGGTTTACGATCGCCCGGATTCGCTGTCTTTTGTCCGCCGGTGTTTTGTCGGTGTAATTTAAAGCGTTCATTTCGACGACCAGGTCGACCAGGGTCGCGAATCCGTCAGAACTGAAAACCGGAATTTCGACCGCCAGGATTTTAACTTCGTATTGGTGAACAAAAGCCAGCATCGAAGCGAAGTCGTTTACCAGTTCACGCGCCGCCGAATGAAGGGTCGAATTTGTGAACCCTACCGACATAAGGTATTCGTAAACGAAGGTTTCAAATTCGACCCAGTCGACGAACCCGTTCCGACAAAAGTCAGCGACGGCAATATGTAACCCGGTACCGTAATCGGCCGTCGATTGAACAAATTCGTAAGCCGCGTCGACCGAACCCAGTTCTTCGATTTTGTTTTCCCTCCAGGTATTAAGGAACTTATTCGGCGGCATTGTCTGGGAAAGGAAGGTCGTTATACTTTTGAAGGTTTCGCCCGCTTCGTTCCGGTAATGTCGGCCAGCGCCGATATTAACCCGAAAGACCTTTTGCGAAGCGATACGTTCGACGTTCTTCCCGAACTGATCGTCCAGGTATAACGGCGAAAGGGCTTCGATTTGCGGTTCGACTGTCTGAATCGTTTTTAACTGTTCTGCCATAATTGACGTTTTAAAGTTAAGAAATTGAAGGAATATAACGGAAGGTCGAAGTTACTTTTTCGACCGTTTCTTCGGGTATTTTTTCGGGTTTTCGCGGGCGTCGATAGCGTACCGAATAAGGTTAACCGCCAGCGAAATAAGACTGATTTCTTTGTAAGGTTCAATCGGGAAAACCCCGTCTTCGGCCGCTTCTTTGAGTTCGCGAAGTTGTTTATCGAAGGTTTCTTCGAAGACGATCTGGGCGAAAACGCAGCCGTCAGGACGACCGACTTCGACGAACTTCGGGTCTTTAATCCGACCGTCCGCCAGTAACTGGAACCCTTCTTTCGTAAGCGCGTAATAAATGTCTGGTAAGGTCGGAACGTTACCCCGACCGCGACCGCGATCGCCCTTAAATTCGATCTGTGCCGTAAGCGCGAATTTGTGTACGTCTTCCGGTATTGCGTGCTGCCGACGGGTCGATTCCGCCGGGTCGATTAACTTTTGATTTTTAGAAAATTGCATCGTTAAGAATTTTATCGTATTCGTGTAAGTAAATCCAGGTTTCGTAAAAAAAGTCGTTCGCGTTTCGGGGTTCTGAATACTCCAGAATTATGTAATACCTAAGGATTATTTCGCATACCTGGGGCGGAACCCTGTCGCCCTTCGCGATCAAATTTTCGCCGTCCTTTATTCCCGTCCTGGGCGAAGATTCGTAACCGGCGCGAACCAGGAACCGGTAACAGTAAAAATTCAAGTCTGAAACCGTATTTCGAAGTTTGGCGACCAGGTTACGATCTTCTTTCTTTCTGATATCGAAGTTCCCGTTCACGTTGCAAATATAACGTTATTTTAATCAGTCAGGCGGACAGAATTAAAAAAATCCATATTCGCCGGAGAAAAGAACAGCTGTTTAAAAAAGGGTTCTTTATATGACTGGGAACGGGGCGAATTTCTGACGATCGCGACGACCGTTTCGGCTGATACTCCAGAACAGACGACCGTCGTTTTCTTCGGAAGGTACCCGGTAATTATTTCGACGATATACTGGAATTTTCCCGCCTCCGATTTACTGTTCGAAAGGTAAACGATAAGGGCGCCGAACTGGACGCCGATCGTCTGGTTCGAAAGATCGGCGAAGTAAGTAAAGTCGCCTTCGGCGAATCCTTCGACCCCTTCGTAAGGGAAGTCTTTTTCGACCTTATCGACGATCTGTTTCAGAGCCCAGAACGTAATCTTCCATTCCGAAAGGCTCATCGATACCGACGTAAAGACTTCCAGACGTGCAGCAAAAGCGTCGGCCAGATCGCGACAGGTTTTCCAGTCGACGCGTTCGCTGATCGGGAAGAATTTACCGATACCGCAGCGTTCGACGTAATACCCGTCTTCGCGTTTTTGAATGATCGTCGTATTATCTGAATTAAGTACCTGGTTCATTATTCTATATTTTGAAGGTTATCGACAGCGTTTTGCGTGTTATCCAGGGCTTCTTCCAGTTCCTGAATCGCGGTTTCCATTGATTCGCCGCGTTCGGATTCCTGAATCGATTCTGGAAGGTTGTCGAAGGATTCCTGTTCTTCTTCTTTCAGTTCCTCCAGTTCGGAAATAATGTCTTCCAGACGTTCGATAAGTTTCGCTATTTTCTTTCTTCTTTGATTATTCACGTTTTAAAATTTGAGGGACGACCGAACGCGTCGGTCGTCCCAGGTTTGAAGATTTTGTTTATTCCCCGTTTTGGATAATGTCGGACGGAAGGACTTCGTAACCGATTTCGAACCAGGTACGCGAACCGAAGGCCGACTTTTCGATCGCTGTTACGACCCGTCCGTCGTGTTCGTTTACGTCCTGGTTAAGTACGATCGACCCGTTCCCGGCAAGGTGAGCGCCCAGCGCGTGATTTGCTTTCTGAACAGACGGGAAGTCTGGAGAAACTTCGACGTTATCTTCCTGATCGACGCGAACGATATTCGCCGTTTTTTTAAAAAAATCAAATGCCATAATTAAATTTTGACGTTTAAAAAAAGTGAAAGGGAAGGGTCGACCAGGACGATCGACCCCGTTTATTCTTTACGCTGCCAGATTTACCCGGCTTACGATTTTGTCGGTATAAGTTGAAATTAAGAAAGACTTACCGTCGACGACATATTTACCCAGGTCGACGAACAGAACCTGGTTTTCTTTCAGCGGGCGACCCGTTCCTTTCGGGGTATAATAGGTCGATATGCTTTCGGAAACAACGCGACGACAGATCGAACCGTCTTTTACTTTCGTGAATGTTACCAGGGTAAGAACCTGTTCGGTTTTATTGACGATCAGCCAAGCCCAGGACATAGCGTCCGCCCAGGTAATCGGGTTATCGGACTTTTTAGACTGACGGTAAATCTGGGTTGCGAGCGTACAAGCGAAGGAATTTTTCATTTTTAAATCGTTTTATTAACCGTTTGAGGTTACAAATTTAAAGGGTATTTTTGTAACGCCCAAACTTTAAAACGATTATTTTTATAACGCATAAAAAAACCCGCCCGACAGTTTCGTCGAACGGGTCATAAACCCCCAAAAACCAAATGAAAACAGCTGCAATTTATCCGGTTTTTTTCAACTTTCCAAAAGTTTCGTTATCCGATCGATATTCGTAAAAAGGCTGTCGAAGACGTCCGCGATCGCTGTCTGTTCGAAACATTCGGGAACGTCCAGTCTGGCTTCGGCTCCAGGTTTCATTCCGTTATTTTTCCACCAAAGGGCGAAGATATCGTCGAACCCTTTCGAACAATGTTTCGGAACGGGTTCGGAACTGAACGACAGGAACCCGACGCCCTGTTCGACGACTGGTCTGGTACTGGAGGGAACGTAAAACTTACAATCGATACAAGCCATAATTAACCGTTTTTAGTTTTGACAGTAACAGAAAGACGGGCCTTTACGACGTTGAACTTCGACGGGTCGTATTCATAACAGCCGCGTCGATCGCATTTTCCGCCCGGGCAATAATCCGACGGCCCGCAGGACGACGGACAGGATAACTTCCCTTTGAATTTTTTACTTTCCTTTATCTTATAACGCTTCGTCGCTGTCGACGTCGTCAGTAATGCGTTACACGTCGGACATTTTTTCCCGCACCCTGCCAAAGACCAGACGTAACAGGTAACGGTCGCTTTACAGAACGGACAGTCGACGTAACAGGTCGACCGACCGTTTTCCCTGGAGGAATAGCCATACGCGCCGTCGTGGTAAACGGTAAGTTCGTTTTTAATTTCGGTCGCTTCTTTCATGTTCAGGCTTTTGATAATTTAACCAAAGGAGTAAGCGCGCCGGTACTTCCGGTCGAATAACGAACCCAGACCTTCGCCGTACCGTTCTTAACTTTGATCGACGAAACGATTCCTTCTTCCTGACGTCCTGGTCTGGATTCGTAAAGAACCCGATCGTCGACTTCCAGTCCGACCAGTAATTCGGAAAGTTTGTAATCAGGATTTTTTAACCGTTTCCCGTCGTTCGATTCGATAAGAAGACAGAACGTCGGGTTTTCGCAGTCTTTAAAACTGTCTGCCAGGTATTGAACCAGTTCTTCCGGTTTCCAGTGTTCCAGCGCGTGTTCTCCGATAATATTCTTCGGGTTTACCCAGCCGGTCGCCGGGGTATAAAATTCTTCGACGCCGACGACTTTAAATCCTGGGTAAAGGTTTAAGACGCGATCGAACGTAACCTGGTTCGGGTAATATTCCGGGTCGTCCGGTTTTGGTTCGTCTGGGAAATTTAAGGCAGCCAGTCGGTCGAATTCCGTTTCTTCGGTTACTTCCCAGGTACCGTTTAACAGCTTGTCGCGATCTGGGTTATCGAACAGTTCGGTAACCTGGTCGACGTCAGGCCCAGACGTTACCAGAACGACGCCGTCGCGCTGATCGGTACCAGAACCTTCGCTGGGAACCTGATCGTCAGCCTGGGACGAAGTGAGGGCGTAAGACATTGGAACTTCGACGTCTGTATTCTTACCAGGAAGTTCGATCGCTGGACGTGCGACGATACGCTTCTTTAATAGTTTACGTTCGAAGGTCGAAGTACCTGTCGTCGAAATGCTGTCGGGGTATTCCTCCAGAATCGTAATCGTCTTCGGGGTTTCCTTTACGATTTCGACGACGGTCGAATAAGCGCCGTTATTCCAGATAAGGGTATTACCGACTTTCAGACTTCCAGCCGGAGTTCCTTCGACGTGTCCGATACCTTGTAAGTATGTCGTATTCGGACGGGCGGTTTTGAAAACTTTTAATTTCATAAGTGAATCGTTTGTTTAACTGTTATCGTTTGACGTTACAAATTTAAAGGTAATTTTTATAACGCCCAAACTTTAATAAAAAAAAGACCCAGAGCGCGAACCCTGGGCCGAATGAAGCGTAACCGGATATTTTAAAATTCGTATTCTGGTTCCTCCAGACCTTCGTAAAACTTTTCGGAACCCTGTTCGATACCCTGGTCGACTATCCGTAAGAATTCGTTCGGGTTATCGTCTTCGTCGAATTCGCGTCCTGTCCCGACTTCCGTTATCGATTCGATTTCGAATTCGTCCGGTTCGTCTGGTTCTGGGAATCGATCGAATCCGGTTCGGGTTCCCATACGACCGCGAATAAAGGTACCGGTTACTTCGACGTCGTAAGTTTCTTCGTTAAGGTCTTCGAACGTCGTCTGGAAAGTGAATTTCATAATTTAAGATCGTTTGTTTAACTGTTATCGTTTGACCTTACAAAGATAAATTTTATTTTTATAACGCCCAACTTTTAACGCGTATTTCGCCGATCTTTTTATAACGTCGAACGCCCGGTCGCGACGTTTTCGACCAGGCGTTCCCCGTTATAATCCCATGAAAAGCCGTAAAGGTTAAAGTTTAGGTTCCTTTGTAACTTTTTCGAATGACAATTTAAGACGGTTCGTCCTGATTTACAAGTAAAACCGCCAGAATTTTAATCGCTGCCTTCGCGACCCTGTCGGCGTGGAACGTTCCGTTTACTATCCTTCGGGCGCTGAACCATTTCGGGGGCTGCCCTGGGGCGAAATATTTGTCCAGTCCGACGCCCGTAAATAGTCCCTGGGTCATACCCTGAACCAGAATCTTCGCCGCGATCTGGACGTCCAGCGCCAGTTCTGGAGAACCGACCAGGTCGACGTCCAGTATCTTCGAAAACTTCGCGTAATTCCTCCGCCAAGTTAATTGTACGAAACCACGACCGAAGTACCCAGACGGCCAGTAACGGTTTTGAAACTGGGCGATCTTTGTTCCAGGACGGGCGCGAATTTCTTCGATCGGGGAAAACCGGCTTTCGTGCCAGCACGTTCCCAGGATATACGCGACCCGATTCGGGTCTTCGATACCGAATTCGTCGATCGCCTGTAATATGGCGACGACGCTGTCTTTTTGTACCTGGTTAAGTTTTCGGCCCAGGGCTTTGCCCATGGCTTCCAGGAACTGATCGTTTACTTTTTCGAAGTACATTTTCACAAATTAAGCGAACGGCCCGCAGTTTTACACCGAAGGCCGTCCCATTCCAAAAACCGATTTCCTGGATTTTTTAGTTCTCCAGGAAAGCGGCTTCGCGAACGTTTTTCCTGTCAAGAAACCAGCGAATTACCGGGTCGATAATATTGGTAAAGGCCAGGGTCGTAAGTGCCGACCAGTCCTTCGCCCAGATCGCGCCGACGATTTCCGCAGCTGTCCCGTCCGGTACGTTTATTCCCCAAATGACCAGCGAGCCCAGGACGAAAGAACCGAAGTAAATCCAAAAGTTAGGGCTTCCGACGATCGTCGATATCGTAATCTTCGGCTTCGTCCTTACCAGGTTGTAAATCGGCATTACTACCGAAACCAGCAAAATGCCAGCGACCGCGACAAGTCCGCCGGCCGATACCGTCGTAACGATATTATCGGCGATCGCTTCGGGTGAACTGGGAAACTGAACCCCGACCAGCGCGCCGACTGATAACAGGAAGATGATAATTCGGGCGATAAAGTTCGGGTTCGTGGCAGTGAAATTTTTCTTTTGCGTTGCCATAAGTACGTTTTAAAAAGGTGAATAACTAATTACCCCGCTTCCTTCGAACCTTTTCGAAGGTTCCGTCGGGCTTTAAAAGGAACCCGTCGTTCTTTATTGGAAGATCAGGTTTATAAGGAACAAACCAAACGCCAAACGCAGAACCTTTCGGGTCTTCGTAAATCAGCCAGGAAACGGATTCCGAAGTCGGGCTTGGTTTCGAAAACTTCGACTGGTTCAAATTTTGTGCCGGTTGTATTTGTCGAATAAAGGAACCGGTTACGCCCCGGAATACTGAATCGCGTAAAGCCTCCAGGTCGGAAACCTGATCGGTAACTTCGGTATATTCGGTCGCGATCTGGTTTTTTGCCGCCTCCAGGTCGACCAGTCGCTGTTTTTTCGCTTCGATATAAGTATTAAGCGCCGTCGTATCTGAAAAGAAAAACGGCGTCGAATAAGTCGTCGGACGTTTGGCGTCCTGGGCCTGGTAAGTCGTCGTTTCTACTAAAAAGAAACTATCGATTCGGAGCGTATCGAAAGAAAATTCGATCGTTTTAGTGTCCTGGGCGAACCCCTGCAGAACAGGGAAAAGAAGTAAGAACGTCGTTAAAAGTTTCATTAGTTCGAAGTTAGTTTGTAACCGCGTATCGAAGACGCGCCGTAAATGATATACGCCCATTCTCCGGCCGACAGCGTGTTAAAGTTTCCCGAATTCCCTTTCGTAACAGATTGCGAAAGGGTAATCGTTCCGGCGGTTCCGGCGTGATGAAGTATAAGTTCGCGACCCTGACAGTTACACGACGCGGCCGTCGGTAACGTCCAGGTAATGTTCGTCGACGCCGTATAAATAACCGTTCGTTTCGTTTCGTCGAAGGTCGGCGCCCCGACAGTTTCCAGGAACCCAGTACCAAAAGAACCGGCACTTTGAAGCGTCGACCCGGGCGAAGTTGTACCGACGCCCATACGGGCCAGCGTCGTCGCCGAACTTTTTTGTATCGTCGCGACGTCGGAAGTTTCACCGCCCACGGCGAACCGTATCGAAGAAGTTCCGTTCGTTCCGTTCCTGTTCGTCAGTCGTAACGCGTCCGTCGCGTGAAACATAGCCAGTTCGCCGGTTACGTTGTTCGACCCGCTTCCCATAATTAAGGAAGTCTTACCGTTACCTTCGGAGTTCTCCAGTAAAAGGACAGAACCGGCGGCAGTTGACCCAGTAAGACCGATACCGGTAAAGGTTACCAGGGAAGAAAGGTTCGTTAATCGACCGACCGACAGCTGTCCGCCCCTGGGCTGGAGGGAAAGCGGGTATTCGAAAGAAGGGTTCGAACCGCTTCGGGATTGAATCCAAAATCCGTCCGCGTCCGTCGCGTAACCTCCAAAAGCCAGGCTGTTCGATTGAATCGTTCCCGAACTGTTATTCGGGTTAAGTTCCAGAATCGCGTCGATCGTCGGGGACGTATTGGTCGTCGGGGAACCCTCCAGGCCAGAAATACCGGCCTTCGAATTTCGCGGGTCAATACCGAACCCAGTCCAGGACGAAACCGACCATTTACCGGCCCCATACCATCGAAAAACGTCGTTCGTCGGTTGTTCGATCGACGTTCCCGACTGGTTCAACGCTCCGCCCAGTTTTACGGTACTTCCCGACAGGGTAAGACCGTTATCGGCTGCCGTTATCCCTCCAGACGTCGACGCGATCGTAACGATACCATCGGAACCGGTACCGGTCGTCGTAAGGGTTATGTTTGAACCTTCGACCAGTTGGACAGACCCGCCGGAGTTCGACAGGGTTACGGTATGACTGGTCGCGTTCGACGTGTTCGCCAGCGTCTGGAGTTCGTTCGTTACTGAACCATCGACTTCGGTACCGGTAATCGTTATCGACCCGCCGTTCGAAGACGTCGATTCGCTGATCGATAAAATACCGGCGACGTTAATAGTTACGTCGTTACCGGTCGACGTGTTTGTCGTCAGGGTCGACGACGTTGCCCCTCCAGCGCCGACGCCCAGGATTCCTTCGTTCGTAATCGAACCATCGACTTCGATCGACGCGATCGTAACGATTCCGTCGGAACCGGTACCCGTCGTCGTTAGGGTTACGTTCGACCCTTCGACCAGTTGAACAGACCCGCCCGAATTTGAAAGCGTGACCGTATGACTGGTCGCGTCCGAAGTGTTCGCCAGCGTCTGGAGTTCATTCGTAACCGAACCATCGACTTCGGTCGCGCTGATCGTAACGTTCGAAGAAGTTGCCGTTATTGTAACGATTCCCCCTTCGGTAAAGGTTACGTCGGTTCCGGTCGAACTATTCAGGGTAACCGGCGAAGACGCGCCAGTAAACGAAAGATCGGTACCTGGGGCGCTGGCTGCCGCGATCGTAACGATTCCGTCGGAACCGGTACCGGTCGTCGTTAGGGTTACGTTTGAACCTTCGACCAGTTGTACGGAACCGCCAGAGTTTGAAAGCGTGACTGTATGACTGGTCGCGTCCGAAGTGTTCGCCAGCGTCTGGAGTTCGTTCGTTACCGAACCATCGACTTCCGTACCGGTAATCGTAATCGACCCGCCGTTCGAACTTGTCGTTTCGCTGATCGATAGAATACCGGCGACGTTTACAGTTACGTCGTTCGCGCCGGAAGTGTTACTGGTAAGGGTCGAAGACGTTGCCCCTCCAGCGCCGACGCCCAGGATTCCTTCGTTCGTTACCGAACCATCGACTTCGGTCGCCGCGATCGTAACGATTCCATCGGAGCCGGTACCCGTCGTCGTTAAGGTTACGTTCGTGCCTTCGACCAGTTGAACGGAACCGCCGGAGTTTGAAAGCGTGACCGTGTGACTGGTCGCGTCTGACGTGTTCGCCAGCGTCTGGAGTTCGTTCGTTACTGAACCATCGACTT
>Ga0116164_10000638_pt1 | contig 29033 bp, 24 predicted proteins | sample AD_UKC109_MetaG_FD_89888 | JGI IMG/M metagenome (GOLD analysis project Ga0116164, IMG submission 89888) | Active sludge microbial communities of municipal wastewater-treating anaerobic digesters from Hong Kong - AD_UKC109_MetaG | ecosystem: Engineered > Bioreactor > Anaerobic > Digestate... | reverse complement strand
GCGATCGGGGTCGTCGACGTCGTCGGCACCATCGACATCCCCGCCGTCTTCGGAGCTTACACCGAGGTCGTCAAAGAGGTATCAGAGAAGAGATGAGGATCAGGGGGGCAAAGGCACGGGATCTGCCCTCGATTTTGGCCATCGAAAAAGCCTCTTTTTCCCCGGACCTCGCCTTCCCGATCGAAATCGTCACATACCTTTTGGATGAGGCGGTGACTCTGGTGGCCGAAGACGACGACCTCGCGGGCTTCATCATGGGCTTTGTGAATGGCGAAGTGGGGAAGGTGATGACCCTGGACGTCCTCCCAGAACGTCGCGGAGAGGGAATCGGCCAACGGCTCATGGAGGCCCTGGAGGATGAGTTCGAGTCCACCGGGGCTGGGCTCTCCCTTTTGGAGGTGGCGAGAGAGAACCTGGGGGCGGTCGCCCTCTACGCGAAACTAGGCTACGCGAAGGCTGCCGTCCTCGAGGGCTACTACGGCCCCGGCAAAGACGCCCTTTTGATGATGAAGAGGCTTAAATCACCCTTTCAAACCACAAAATATATCGACGAATAGAGTGATTTAATTTCACATGAGACGCTGGGCCCTGCCGATTCTGATCCTCCTTGTGATCGTTCCATATTCTGCCGTAGCGGAGGAGGAGGAGTCCGGCGGGTGGCTCGGCAAAGCCATAAACTTCTACTCCGAAGGGTCTTACGAGCTTGCTCTTCTTTATGTCAACAAATCTCTGGATATCGATCCTGGCTATCCCGACGCCTGGAACCTGAAGGGCTACATCGAAAGCGACATGGGCCAGTACCGGGAAGCGGCCGACTCGTTCAACCGGTCGTTGGAGGTCGACCCCTCCGATCCTTACATATGGTACAGCGAGGGTTTCGCCCTCCACAACCTGGAGGGGTACGACGAGGCCGTGGCCTGCTACGACCGCGCCCTGGAGCTCAACTCCTCGCATCTGGACTTCTGGCGGGCTCGGGGGATCGCCCTGTACCGAGCGGGAAGGTTTGAGGAGGCCGCGGAATCCTACGACGAGGCGCTGGTGATCGATCCATCCCAGGGAGACGTCTGGCGACAGAAGGGACTCGCCCTCAGCGCCATGGAGAGGTACGACGAGGCGATCGAATGTTACGATTTCGCCATCGAGATCGACGACCAGGACGTCTCCTCCTGGCACGGGAAAGGTCTCGTCCTCTACGAGATGGGACGGCCCGATGATGCCCTGGAGTGCTACGACCGGGCGATATTGATCGATCCCTCCTCTGCCGACGTCTGGTTCAACAAGGGGATAGTCCTAAGCAGTCTCGGGAGGACCGAGGACGCCTTCAAATGTTACGATGCCGCCATAGATATCGATCCGCTCTACCACGAGGCCTGGTACAACAAGGGGCTGGCCCTCTACGGCCTCGGCAGGTTCGAGGAGGCGGTCGCCTGCTACGACGAGGCCCTCAAGGTAGATCAGAACCTCATCGCCGTCTGGAACAACAAGGGTAACGCCCTCTTCGCCCTTGGAAAGCTCAGCGAGGCCCTCGACTGTTATGAGAAGGCGGCGTCAATAGATCCCAGCTACTCGAATGCCTGGTTCAACCAGGGCGTAGTCTTCGACCGGCTCGGAAGGGAAGGGGAGGCGGTGGAGGCCTACGACCGGACCATCGAGATCGATCCGGCCTACAAGGATGCCGAGTACAACAAGGCCCTCGCCCTCTATGACCTGGGGAGGTACGAAGAGGCGATAGAGTCCTTCGACCGCGTTCTCGCAGCCGAGCCCGCCAACGGGAACGCCTGGTACAACAAGGGGCTGGCCCTGGGCCGCCTCGGCAGGTACGATGAGGCCCTCGACTGCTACGACGAGGCCCTCAAGACCGAACCCTCCGACGCGGACGTCTTAAACAACAAGTGCAACACCCTCCTCATCCTGGGGAGGTACAACGAGTCGGTCGCCTGCTACGACGAGGTGATCGAGACCGACAGCAACTACGAGAACGCCTGGTACAACAAGGGCGTAGCCCTCGACAGGCTGGGAAGGTACGGGGAAGCCGTGAGCTGTTACGACGAGGCGGTCAGAATCAACGGGTCCAGAGTCGACGCCTGGCGCGGTCGAGGCGACGCCCTCGCCAACATCGGCGAATACGACGAGGCGGTAGAATCGTACAACGGTGCCATAGCCATCAACTCCGACGACCCGGACGTCTGGTACAACAGAGGCTTCGTCCTCTACAACGCCGGACGGCTGGACGAGGCAGTCGAAAGCTACGATCAAGCCCTCGATATCGATCCATCCCGCCAGGAGGTTTGGAGGAGCAAAGGGCTCGCCCTCTACGATCTGGAAAGGTACCAGGAGGCCTTCGACTGTTACGACGAGGCCCTGAAGACGAGCCCATCAGATGTCACCCTCTGGTACAACCGGGGGGTGGCCCTCTACAGCCTCGGAAGGTACGACGAATCTGTGGCATCCTACGACAAGGTCATCGAGATCGACCGGTACGATAAGGGTGACGCCCTCTACAGCCTCGGAAGATACCAGGAGGCGGCAGAAGCCTACGGGAAAGTGATCGAGGTGGCACCCCTGGAGGCGAAGGCCTGGTACCAGAAGGGGCAGGCCCTCTCAGAGCTCGGCGATTATGAGACCGCCGCCGACTGTTACAACCACGTCGTCGAGATCGAACCGGCCTTTGATGGGGTCTGGCAAAGCCAAGGGTTCGCTCTCATGATGGCAGGCGATTACACCGGTGCCGTCGAGAGCTACGATCGGGCCCTGGCAGAGGACCCCTCAGACCTTGAAGCCTGGAGCGGCAAGGGCGCATCCCTCCAACGCCTCGGAAAGTTCGACGAGGCCCTGGTATGTTACGATGAGATCCTGAAGGCCGAACCCGAGAGGGCGGATGCCTGGGGCGGCAAAGGGCTCACCCTGACAGGGAGTGGAAGGCTCGACGAGGCCCTGGCATGTTACGACCGGGCGATCGAGATCAACTCGTCGGTGAAGGAGTTTTGGGTCGGGAAAGGAGCCATCTACGAAGAGCTGGGGAGGCTTGAGGACGCCATCTCGTCTTACGACCGGGCCTTAGCCCTCGATCCAGAAGACGCAGGCGTTTGGTCTGATAAAGGCTCAACCCTCCAGCGGTCGGGAAGGCTCGACGAGGCCAAGAGCTCCTACGACGAGGCCTTAGCCCTCGATCCTGCTAGGGGAGAGGCGTGGCGCGGAAAGGCCGCAGTCTTTGAGGAAGAAGGGAAGGCTGAAGACGCCATAGCATGTTACGAAAAGGCGATCGAGGCCGACCCCTCCAACGCCGATGCCTGGTACGAGAAAGGGGCGGTCCTGGAGGGGACGGGGCAGAACGAAGAGGCCCTCAACTCCTACGCCAGTGCGACAGAAGTCGACTCTGGCTTCGCCGAGGCTTGGCAGGCTCAGGGCCGTATTCTCAGCGCTTCGGGCCAGTACATTGACGCTATCGACTGTTACAACAGATCTCTCGAGATCGATCCCTCCGACGGGACGGCGTGGTACGAGATGGGGCTTGCCCAGCAGATGCTGGGAAGGCTGGAAGAAGCGGTAGAGAGCTACGACCGGGCGGCAGAGATCGACCCGGACTCCGCCGATATCTGGTATACCCGGGGCACGGCCCTCGACGGCCTCGGCCAGTACCGTGAGGCGGTCGAAAGCTACGATCAAGCCTTAGCCATCAACCCGCGGGACTTGAAAAGCTGGAACCGGAAAGGAGACGACTTCTACAAGCTGGGCCAGCACAAGCAGGCTGTCGAGTGTTACGACAAGTTCATCGAGCTCAGCGAGTCGCAGAGGGCTTGACGGCGCTGGAGATTGTCGATCGAGAGGTCACCAAAAAGTATATCGACGACGAGCGTGATCACCCTCTCATGAGACGGGAGGCTCTCATCTCGCCGTTGCCGATCAACACCTCGGCCCTCATCTCCACCTTGATATCGATCCTGATTTTGATCATCGCCTTCACCCTTCCGGCCCTAGCTGCTGAGGATCGGTCTGCTGCAGACCTCCTCGAAGAGGCGAACCGGTCACTTCAGGAGGGGTCTGTCACCGACGCCCTGGAGAGCGTCAATCGATCCCTCGACATCGACCCGGACCAGGCCGAGGCCTGGGTCTTCCGAGGCGAGATCGCCCTCTACAACTTGAGCGATCAAGAGATGGCAGCCGAATCCTTCGATCAAGCTCTCGAGATCGATCCGGAGAACGGCTGGGCCTGGTACGAGATGGGAAACGCCCTCAGCTTCCTCGGTAGAGTGGAAGAGGCCCTCGCGGCCTACAACCAATCTCTTGCGATCGATCCCGAGAACGCCAAGGCCTGGAACAACAAAGGGCTGATCCTGGGGGTTCTCGGCAGATACGAGGAGGCCCTCGACTGTTTTGATCGCGCCCTGGACGCTAACCCGAACCTTGCCGAGGCCGCCCAGAACAAGGGAAACTCCCTCCGGGCCCTGGGAAGATACGAGGAGGCTCTGGAGGCCTTCGACTCCGCCCTGAAGATAAATCCAGAGCTTGCAGGGTCATGGAAGGGAGCAGCCAGCGTCCTCCTCTCCTTTGGGAGGACTGAAGAGGCGATCGAGCGGTTCGACCGCGCCCTCCAGGTCGACCCCAGTGATGCCGTCGCCTGGAACGAAAGGGGGCTTGCCCTGGGGATCTTGGACAGGTACGAGGAGGCGGTCGAGAGTTTCAACTCATCGATCGAGGCCGATCCCGGATATGTCCCTGCCTGGTGCAACAAGGGGCTCGCCCTCCACAACCTGGGAAAGATCGAAGAGGCCCTCGACTGCTACGACTCCGCCCTGGAGATCGACCCCACATTCGTCCTCGCCTGGTACAATCGGGGGATGGCCCTCCACGACCTGGGAAGAACCGAAGAGGCGATCGAATCCTACGACGAGGCCCTCGAGATCGACCCCTCCTTCGCCCTCGCCTGGAACAACCGGGGAGTCGCCCTCGAAGACCTAGGGAGGGTCGAGGAGGCTCTGGAGGATTACGACCAGGCGACGACGATCGATCCGGAGTACGAGATCGCCTGGTACAACAAGGGCTCGGCCCTCTTCAGCCAGGGCCGGTTCTTCGACGCCATGAAATCTTACGACGAGGCTATCAAGATCGACTCCGAGAACGCCGACGCCTGGCACAGCAAAGGGGCTGCCCTCTACGAGCTGGACCGCCCGAGCGAGGCGGTCTTGTGCTACGAACAGGCCCTTGAGATAGATCCCGAGAGGTCCGAGACCTGGTTCTCCAAAGGGATCGCCCTCGCCGATATGAAGCGGACCAGCGAGGCGATCGATTCCCTCGAGAGGGCTGTCGAGATCGATCCGGAGTACGAAGCCGCCTGGTACAAGAGAGGAATCCTCTCCTACGGCTCTGGAGACACTAGAGACGCCCTCGAATCCTTCAGCCGAGCGGCGGAGCTGGACCCCGACCATGCCCAGGCCTGGAACAACCGCGGCTGGATCCTTCACACCTACGGCCGGGACGAAGAGGCTCTCGAATCCTTCGATCGGGCCATCGAGGCTGACCCGGATCTGGAAGAGGCCTGGAACAACAAAGGGGTAGTCCTCTCGACCCTGAAAAGAGACGAGGAGGCCCTGGAATGCTACAACAGGACGATCGAGATCGATCCGGATCATGCCGACGCCTGGAACAACCGCGGAGCGGCCCTCTACAACCTCGGAAGGTACGAGGAGGCGATAGAGAGCTACGACAGGGCCCTCGCGATAAACCCGTCCTTCACCGATGCGAAGCGAAACAGAGCGGCAGCCCTCCGGATGATTGAGAAAGAGTGAGGAAAAAACGCCAGGGCAGCGATCGTGAAGTCCGTTTCCGGGGTGGAGAAGGAGTTTGAGGCTCTGGCGGCCGTCGCGGATGCAGAGGAGCCGATCGCACCGTACTTGCTATATGCAGACATGATCTGATCGAGCCCGGGGATGTGTTTAGAAGCGCGCCAGAAGAGATGGCCCATTCTGAGTTCGACGCCCATCGAGTGGACATATAAATCTATTTGTAAATCGCCTCCAAAAAGAGCGATCTCATCTTCTCCCTTATCCGCTCATTTATCGTTAGGAGCGATGTGAAATAGATAGCTGCGCCGATTATGGTATAGGCGCCCAAAGCCATGAGACCATCTACGGGCGCAAAATGCAGGCCCACCGATATGATCGAAATCATGACGATTGCCGAGATCGATTCATCTCTTATATCCTTCCATGGAACCGAAACCGGAACGATCCCTTCTGCGTATTTTAAACTGAGCTTCAGGGAAACCACGACAGTCGCAAGGGTGGAGATCGCTGCGCCGACCATCCCGATGCTGTAGACCAAGATGAAGTTTCCTATCAGGTTCAACGGAATCGTCACACAGGCGACCTTGAAAACCAGATCTGGCCGGTTCATTCCAGCAAGGGTGCCCCTCATTATAATCTGGACGGACTCAATCATCCTGGCGCAGGTCAGGACTATCAAAGTGAGCCAACCTATGGTGAAGGCCTCACCATAGACGTAATGAAGGAGACCCTCCGAAAAGACGAGGACGCCCGCGAATATGGGGATCGCCAGTATCAGAGAGTAGGTTAAGGCCTCTGAAAAGGCGTTTCTTATGTGATCTATCTGACCGTTTGCCGACCATTCGCTGATGTAAGGAAATAATGTGGACGAAATGGCGATTGTCCCCAGGACCGCCACGCCTGAAAAAGACCAGCTGGTCCCGTAGATTCCCGAGTAGAATTTGGGCAAAAGGAGGCCGATCACAAGTATGTCCATCGACTGATAGAGATACTCATTGAAAGTTATGGGAAAGGCGTACTTGGAGTAGGCGAAGATGCTCTTTATGTGATAAATCTGTGGTTGTTTTAACTTCACGTCGATGAACCTGAGCCCGAGGGGAATGTTGACGAATAACGCAATGCATAAGCCACCGACGAGCCCAGATATCTGGTAGCCCAATGTGATTAATACTAATTGAAGTATAATTTTGACCAATTGTTCAACGAAGTTAATTGCATAGCTGATTCCCACCTTCTTCTCTCCAGTCAAAGTGTTGCGAATCAGCTGTGTGTATCTGAACAAGAAAAGGCTTAAAGCCAAAAAGTGCCAGATATGTGCCCCAACATAATCATCGATTATATCTCTTAGAGCATACAATACTATTATGCAGATCGCAAGCGTTACGGTGTGCAGCAGAAGGGATGCGGTGAAGAACTCCGCCTCGTCTCTCCCCTCGCTGATCCTCTTTATGGTTCCAGCGCTCAGTCCAGAATCCATGAACATCGTAATTAAATTAAATGTCGCCATATATACGAAATATATGCCAAGAATCTCTGCGCCAAGGACCCGCGCGAAATACATCAACGAGAGAAAACCTAAGACAGTGATCCCGATCTGGGACGAAAACACCGTGATGCTCGATCTCTGAAGTGACATATCATGATCCCTTTTTCGGCGGCCGGTTGCAGGATTTGGTTGCTATGTTATATAGGTTGCCGCAATTAATGCTCAATCGAAGATATAATCGACAGAAGTAAATCTATCGAACAAGATCGATTCAGGTCGAGACGTACCATTCATCCAGAACACCTATCTGACAAAGCTGATGGTATGTACGACAATGTTAAATAGAGATCAAGGCGCTACTTGAAGCGTCGAATTATATGAGCCAAATTGAAGTCGTAGTTGGGACCACCGCGGTGAGGAAGTCGTCCTTTGCTTTAGGCCATTTCTTGCAGAATTTATACGATATACAGAGCGCTTACAGCGGCTCAGAGCTAGTGATCGCAACAGACGAACCTGATTTCGTCGGCGAACTTGAGTCTTTATTGAGGGAATACAGGTTGAAAGGTCGAGTGGTCGTCTACAGGACCGAAAAACCAGACCATGCAAAAAACCACAGAATATGGAGCATGACATTTGGGCGAGAAGCGATACGGAGATACACGCTGGGAACCGATGCATCTTATCTGCTATCCCTCGACGCCGATATGACATACGACCCAAAAACTATAGAAATATTATTGGATAAAATTAGCGGGTACGACGTCGTTCAAAGCGGCTATATGATGCGTTCAAAATCTATCAACGCCCTAGGATTCGGACTTGGATGTTCATTAATAAAAAAAGATGTTCTCGATAAAATCGAGTTCAGGTGTCTCGAGTTTGAAACTGGCCAACTAATTGAGGAAGGAAACATGTTCGAGCTAGATCTGGTCAGGCTGCGGATGAGAATAAAAAAGGGGATCTTTCTGGCTATCGATCATTATTCTGGAAGGAACGAGATGATTCCCATAAAGCCGGGTAGATTGAACGTATTCCAAAAAGTGACCACTCTGCCGCATCTCAGGTACGCTCTATTACAACTGAGCATAATGTCTAAATACGACGTTACCAGACGCCTCCAGCGTCTCGTACATGTGCGTCGCTGAGTTCTTGGTGATGTATATTTGTATAAATATAACGGGCTACACTGTAAGGAATTCGCGATATGAAAATCGTTCACTGGAACATCTCAAAAGCCTCTCATCCGAATTATGCCTTACGAAAGTACGAGGATGAGCTGTACAAAAGCTTGGATGTAATTAAAGAAGATGGCACTTCTTTAAAGCGGATCCGAAGGCCAAAAGGCGATATCCTGGGAAGCACGGTATTCTCTTGGGCATTTTATAAGAGCCACGATGCTGATATCGTTCACGCCACTTCGCAGACACTGGCCCCAGCAATTTATTTTAAAAATATAAGTAAATTCGTGGTCACAGTCCACGATCTAGCGCCTATGGTCTACCCTTCAGAAATCACCAACTTGTCTTTAAAGCTTCAATATCTACTAACTCCAAGAGCGCTGAAAAGGGCCGACAGAGTTATAGCCATTTCCAACTTCACAAGGGATGAACTATTGAGACTTACAGAATTGGATGAAGATAAAATTAACGTCGTGCACCAAGGTGTTGATCATAGCAATTATAGGCCTATGAATAAGTTGATGTGCAAAGAAAAATTTGGGCTAGATCCTGAGGATAAGCACATACTGGTGGTCTCATCGAACCTGGAGCACAAGAGAATGGATATCGCCAAGAAGTTATTTGAGCAGATACATTCTAAAAGAAAAGACGTCAAAATGATTAAAGCTGGTTACGGCGAGGGCTTGGAGGGAGAAGGTATAATCAGCTTGGGATGGGTTCCTGAAGACGATATGCCCCTTTTATTCAACGCGTCTGATGCCTATCTGCATACTTCGGAATATGAGGGGTTTGGACTGCCAGTATTGGAGGCGATGTCCTGCGGGATTCCCGTCATCGCATCCAATAAGGCGAGCATTCCAGAGGTGGTGGGCGAATGCGGCCTTTTGTTCGATTCAAATAAATTCGAGAAGGAATTTTCTGATGAGATATTTTATATGATGGATAGCGGCTTAGACGAGGCAGGATTAAAACGAAGCAATAGATTCTCCTGGATTAAAACTAGCAAAGAGACATTGAATATATATGAACAACTGTGTGCAGATTAGTTGAGAAAACAGCATATCAAGATATATATCAGGTCTTAGGGATTTGACCCGTAAATGAGGACTTTTAAAGCCTTTTGTCTATATATATGTGGAATTATATATACAGATATTATGTGAAGATATGCGTTTTGGAGGGGCCTAAGTTTCATCGACTTGACCATATATCTGGTCCCGGTAGCTTTATCGCCCACAACATAAGATAGAACCCCGATATGTTTGTATTGATTACTAAGAATATCGGGATATGTGGAGAAATCATCATGATATTTGTCGAGAACACGTCTCACCCCGAATATATATTTTGACTGACTGAATTTTATTTGGTTGCCATGGATATAATAAATCGCCAGAATATCCGGAATATATTCAAATTTATACTTTTTTGCCAGTCTCAGCCACATATCCCAATCCTGGCAGCCTGGTAACGTCTCGTCGAAACAGCCAGCGTTCTCAAAACAGACATTTTTTATTAAAATAGTGGGGCTGCCTATGAAACAACCCTTCAACATCTGATAATATACATCGCCGCGGTGAGTTGGGTAAACATCACGTATGATTTTTCCCTCTTGCTTTATATGATACCCACCATAGATAACTCCATAATCTTCGGGCAACCGACCAAAGAGCTCGACCTGCACCTTCAGTTTATCAGGCAGCCATTCATCATCGTCATCTAAAAATCCGATATAATCCCCCGAAGATGAGCTAATCCCCGAATTTCGAGCGGCTGAACCGCCTCTGTTCGTCGGGTGCTTTATGTATCTGAGTCTCGCATCCTCAAAGCTCTTTACAACCTCCTCTGTGTTATCTGTAGAGCAGTCATCAACGACTATTAGCTCAAAGTCTCGATAAGTCTGATTGAGGACGCTTTTGATTGCCCGGCCTAACATTGGCGCCCTGTTGTATGTCGGGATTATCACGCTGACTCTAGGAGCATCTATCACGTTGTCGCCTCATTTTTAGTCCTGTGGATTTATGCAATAATAAATGCTTTCATCTCTCATCAGTCCATACTTCCTTATAGTATCCTCGCCAAGCTCGTTTACGTAGCCATCCACCTTCACAATAAATCCTGCATTTTCTAGCCGATCTTTATAATCTAGGCCGTAGGCCCTTACATGATCAAATTGCCCATAAACCCGCTCTTGATCTTCGGGAGATGTTATTGCAGGGTCCTCTATCGTCTTTGCAAAATCGCCCTGCCGCCTGGCTTCAAAACTCTCAATATTTCCCTAATGGCTTTTCTCTGCAGATGTGATCACTTCCTTTTATGGGCCGATTTTTCTAGATGATTCCGTTTTAATAGCCCATATTGGACGAGCAAAAACCAAATAAAAGCGAAAACAGCCATATTAGCCTTTGTCGAGATTCTTAGTGGAGAGTCATATATTATTTTAAGATGCATATCAAACAAGTCTTTATAAAGGCTTCCTAGCGATTTTGTACAATGTTCATTATACGTTGTAGGAAATAAATCATGCAATACTCTCTGTCTCCAAACCTCCAAATCTTCATCAGCTCTGTTTTTTCGACGATAGTATAATGGCTCATTGATTTGGGCAAATTGCCCTATTAAAGACAACTCAGCTAAAAGAGCATGATCTGGACTAAATACGTTGCGAAATGCGCCTGTTTGAAGAAGTACATCCCGGCGAATAACACCATAAATCATATTACACCAGTCTAAATTAAATAAAAGATATTTGTAACGCTGTGCAGGGGCCATGCCGCGAGTATCCACTTGATCAGACATGATATATAAAAAAGTATCATTTTGATCGATTAACATCGTTCGCGAATAAGCCAAACAAACGTCATTGTCCATTTCGAGGATAGAAACACAACGGGAAACGAAGGTAGGATGCCACAAGTCATGAGATCCGGCCCACATAAAGTATTTGCCACTAGACAGAGCCAAAACTCGATCAAAATTCGTTATCGCACCAAGATTCGTATCGTTCCGATAAAATCTAACACGCTTGTCTTTCACTACGTACTCCTGACAGATCTCAGGAGTCTGATCCGTAGATGCATTATCAGAGATGATCAGCTCGAAATTTTCGTAATCCTGATCTAGTAGCGAGTTGAGTGCCTGACGAATAAAACGCTCGCCATTGTATACTGGAACGCCTATGCTAACGAGGGGTTTGTCGTCTATCATAACCATCGTGACCAACTACCGATCATTTTTTTCTCAACCACGCACCAGGCCAGTGAGATATGTTCTCAGTCAACTTACTCTCATTAAATGGCCAGACCGGCTGCTCGATTCTGAATTCAGGGTGTTTCTTGACAAACTCCAAAGCTGCTTCAGCTGGGTTATCCCATGACCAATCAGGCTGACCTCGCGGAACGTCATGAAGCTCCCTCATGATGCCGTCTGCTGCAACCATGTAGGAACCAGGCGTGATTATATCGCTGTAAGCTTCCAACTCTTGTAAAACATGTTGTTTTGTATGACACGAATCGAGGATTGCGATCACCGTCTCCCCGATATTGATCTGACTTCTTATAAGATCGACGGTTTCAGGCGCTGTTGAACTGCCCTCTACAAGTGTGATTAAGGGGAAAAGCTCATGAGCTTCAATCGCCTCTCTGTTATGTGGCCGAATTTCAATATCAACCCCAATAACCCTTCCTTTGCCCATCGCCTTACATAAACTCGCATAAAATACTAATGACCCACCATGAGCGATGCCCGTCTCAATAATCACGTCAGGTTTGACTCTGTATATCACCTCCTGAATCCTAACCATATCCTCAGGAATCTGAATGATGGGTCTTCCCATCCAGGAAAATGTATACGGAAACTTTTGGTTCCAACCAACTTTGAGCCATTGATTTGATATAACCTCAAATGCTTCTTTTGTGTAAAGATTTTGAACAATTATTTTCCCGCTAACCTCCTGGATAAGCACATTTTCATTAGTATCGATGATTATCTTCATATGCGTATCTTCCCCGTTTTGCTCATTTTATTCCCAGATTGCTTCTCCACCAATTAATGGTTTGATTCAATCCGCTATCAAGGTCGTATTTTGGGACCCATCCCACTTCGTTGGCAAGACGACGAACGTCCGCTATCAAGAATGGCGGATCGTTTTCAGGTGGCTGGATGGCACCAAATCGAACGAGGTTTTGTCGATCTAGCTTACAAGCGAGTTTAAGTATAATATCTTTTAAAGCGATGGGCCTTCCCGAAGCGATATTAACCGTGCCTTCAACGTCGCTCTCCAATAACGCAACAAATGCATCGGCCACATCCTGAACATAGAGGAAATCACGGATCAGATTTCCATGGGAACAAAGCGCCGGTTCGCCGAACAACAAGGAACGTATCACAGAAGCCACAAGCCGATTCGGATTCTCATGTGGCCCATATAAATAAAATATATGACCCCATGCGGTGCTCAGCTCGGCCTGTTTGGCTGCAGAATCAAGCATAATCTGGAGAGAATGCTTGCATGTCCCATATAATGTCGAAGGTACACGAGGAGTTGCACCTTCAGAGCAGTATCCATATCTCCAGTCATATTCAGCACACGTCCCTGCCATAACCGCTCTTTCTCCACCATGGCGGATAAAGGCTTGCAACAGATCCAAGCTAGCCTGGACCCAGCGCAAATTCTCTAAGGATGTCCAGTACTTTCCCGGCACTGCATACCAGGCAAAATGCAACAAATGAGAAGGCTTTACTTTGGCCATCAAATTCCAAAGTGAATCCGAATCCAACAAATCAACCTTGTGCCAATAAACATCTGAGTTCAACTGGTCATCTATCGATTCCTTTGTAGATGTTGCATGTACTTCGTATCCTCGTGCAGATAACGTTGACAAGCAATGGCGTCCAATGAAACCCGTGGCCCCTGTGAGCAATATTTTTTTCATAGATTGAAGTCAAGATACATTTGATCTTTCGTCGAGATTATCGGTTTGCTTATATGCCATTCAATCCCAAACGTCGGGTCGTCCCACCTCACCCCTCTTGCACACTCCGGATGGTAGAACTCAGATATCTGATAAAATACCTCGGTTTCATCTTCTAAAGTCTGAAATCCATGGGCAAATCCCGCAGGCACATAAATCATCCTGCGGTTTTCCGCCGTCAAATCCACAGCCACCCATCGCTTGAATGTAGGTGACTCGGGCCGAAGATCAATGATCACATCGTAGATAGCGCCTTTCGTGCATCGTACCAGCTTCTCTTCCTGGTAGGGGGGAGCCTGATAGTGCATGCCGCGAAGAGTGCCTCTTTTTTGGTTGAACGAGATGTTACATTGAGCAACATTGAGATCGAGACAATGATCTTCAAACTCCCGCTGGCAGAAGCTCCGGGCGAAAAAACCGCGCTCATCCTCCAACCTCTCAGGTTCGATGATGAATGCACCCCTCAGCTTCGTCTCGGTAAATATCATATCACAATTCTCCAATCTGATCCCAACACCCAATAACCCGATCATACGATTTTCAACACCGGTATGGGAATTATGAAATGGCCACCTCTCCTTATGTATTCCGCCTGCTGGGCTAAGATCTCGTCAGCGAAATTCCAAGTCAGCAACAAAACGTAATCAGGCATCTCAGACAACAACTTTTCCGGGCTGAATATGGGCAGATGAGTTCCTGGGGTATATAATCCCTGCTTGACCGTACTCCTGTCCACCACGAAGTCTAGAATTTCTGGGCCAATGCCAAAATAATTCAGTAAAGTGCTTCCTTTGGCGGACGCTCCGTAAACGGCAATGCGATCTCCTCTCGACTTCAGATCGGATAGAAGGCACCTCAGATTGTCCCGCAGATGCTCAACCTTCGAGGCAAAAGTTTTATAAAAATCCTCCTTATCGATCCCTTCTAAGGTCTCCTCTTTGAGCATCCCGCTAACGCTTGGAGAGATCTCCTTTATCTCTTCGTGATCAGATGTCTTTTCCGCAAAGATCCTAAGCGAACCTCCGTGAATCGGAATATGTTCTACATCTTGAATGGTCAATCCGTGGCTTTTAAACAATCGGTACAAAGAGGTAAGAGAGAAATAACACAGATGCTCATGATAAATGGTATCGAATTCTACGTGATCCACCAGATCTTTCACATAAGGAACCTCAATCACAGCTAGACCATCATCCTTGAGAAGTAGCTGAATTCCTGACACGAAACCGTTCAGTTCCGCCACGTGAGCAAGGACGTTATTGGCATGGATAACATCTGCTAGTTCACCATCTTTTCTGAGGCGGAGCGCCAAAAATTCACCAAAAAATTCGCAAATAGTTCGGATGTTACGCTCTTCCTGAGCTACTTTTGCTATGTTGGAGGCAGGCTCGATGCCAAGGACGGGAACTTCATGCTGCTGGTAATACTGGAGCAGATAGCCGTCATTGCTAGCGATCTCGATGACAAGACTTTCGTCGCCAAGGCCCCGCGATTTGATCAGTCTCTCGACAAGCTCTTGGGCATGCTGGATCATGGTATCAGAAAAAGACGAGAAATAGAAATACTCGCTGAAAAGCTTCTCCGGAGGTACGGTCTCAGTAATCTGCACCAGTTTGCAACAGGGACAGAAGGCAAGATCAAGCGGATAGGTTGACTCAGGTTTATTGAGCTCATCGGCCTTAAGCAGAGCATTTGCCAGGGGGGTTTTACCCAGAGATAAGATCGGTCTAAGGCCGATCTCGCCGCAGGATCGGCAAGCTTTTCCATTGATGTTTGCAGGGTTCATATGCATCCCAGAAAGCTCTCGTACCATTTGATTGTCCGTCTCAGACCTTCCTCTAATGTGAAAAGCGGTCTCCATCCCAGGACATTCCTAGCCTTGGACGCGCTAAGGTATTGATACCTTATCTCGTTTCTTGTCTCGTTGCGTACATCCGGCTCAATGTCGGAGCCCATCTGTTCTAGAATTTTTTTGACTAGCTCCAAAACCGTTATTTGTATCTCATTGGAGAAATTGAAAGCTTGACCATAAAGGCTTCTGTCCAAAGCCAATTTTTCTGCCAGCAACATATAAGCAGCAACGCCGTCTTCTACGTAGAAGTAGTCACGCACATACTGGCCGTCTGAACGGATCAACGGCCGATTTCCTCTGAGAACTGATCGAATCGTTCCAGGAATTATGCGATTCCAGTTAAGATCGCCTCCTCCATAGAAGTTGCCACAACGGGTAATGGCTACAGGAGAACCATACGTCACACCATAAGCTTGAGCAATCAGATCCGCACACGATTTGCTGACATCGTATGGATGTCGCCCCTCGAGAGGCATCATCTCATCATATGGAAGGATCTCATGATCCCCGTAGGCTTTATCCGAGGATGCCATGACGATTTGCTCGACGGTCGGGCTGCGTCGACAAGCTTCCAGCAGCGACCATGTACCGCGGATATTTGTTTCAAAGGTAGATGCAGGATTGCGATTGGCGATGGTTACAATTGTTTGTGCTGCCAGGTGGATGGCTGTCTCGATCTCGTATTCACCCAAAACTCGTTCAAGCAATTTCTCATCTCGAACATCTCCGCGCACAATCTTAACTTGATCGATCAGTCGAGAGCTTATCAGCTCGCTTTGGGGTACCCAATCGCGAACCAGACAGATCACGTCAGCTCCAGACTCAACCAACCTGTGCACCAGCCACCCCCCTACCAGGCCAGTTGCACCGGTTATAAACGTTGGTCGGTCAAGCCAAAAATCGCTTATTCCCATACCTTCCAAGATGCTCGACCCTCCTTCCACAGCCCCTCCAACAATCTCTTGTCACGCAAAGTGTCCATGCACTGCCAGAAACCGTCATGTTTATAGGCGACAAGCTGCCGGTCCTCAGCAAGGCGTTCTAATGCATGCGCCTCCAAACTACTGTGATCACCTTCTAAGTAATCGAAAATTTTCGGCTCAAAGACCAAAAACCCACCATTGATCCATCCCTCACCGATCTGGGGCTTCTCGGTAAATTTCCCCACCATGTCCCCATCAAAAATTATACCGCCAAACCTCGCGGGGGGGCGGACTGCGGTTACAGTGGCGATTTTGCCTTGAGAACGGTGAAACGCGACAAGTTTTTGTAGGTTAACATTGCATAAGCCGTCGCCATAGGTCACCATAAAGGTGCTATCCGCCAACCAGGGTTCCAGCCGTTTTATTCGCCCACCCGTATTCGTCTCCGAACCGGTATCAATCAGGTTTATTACCCAGTTCTCGCATTTTTTATCATGCATCATTAACTCGTCATTGGAAAAATCAATCGTAATATTTCCATTAAGTGTGTAATAATCCAAAAAATAACGCTTTATCACATCACTTTTATACCCTAACGCTAGATAGAAGTTATTAAACCCATAATACGTATATTGTTTCATAATATGCCATAAAATGGGTTGACCACCAATCTCAACCATCGGCTTTGGCCTGATCTCCGTCTCTTCAGCCAACCTGGTACCCAAACCACCTGCAAGTATGACAACCTTCATAAAAAGGTCTCCTTAGCAAATGCGCCCAGACAATCGAAATTCACAATTGCCCTGGTCAAAACTCCATCCGTGTCAAGAACCTTCAGCATTTTCACCCCACCATCCTCTCCAAATCCGCCTCCACCATCATCGCGACCAGCTCTTCGAAGGAAGTCTTCGGCTTCCAGCCTAGCTTCTCCCTCGCCTTTGTGGCGTCCCCCCGAAGCTCCGGTACGTCAGCTGGCCTCATGAACCTCTCGTCCATTTTGACATGATCGCGCCAATCGAGACCTGCCGACGAGAAGGCCATCTCCACGAACTCCCTCACAGAGTGGCTCACACCAGTTGCGATCACAAAGTCGTCCGGCACATCTTGCTGCAGCATCAGCCACATCGCCTCGACATAATCCCCCGCATATCCCCAGTCCCTCATCGCATCCAGATTGCCAAGCCGGAGCTCTTTGGAGAGGCCATGGTGAATCCTAGCTACGCCGTCGGTGATCTTCTTCGTCACGAACTCGATCCCACGCCTCGGAGATTCGTGATTGAATAGGATCCCGTTACAGCAGAACATATCGTAGCTCTCTCTGTGGTTCACTGTGGTATAATACCCGTAGACCTTCGCTATGGCATAAGGGCTTCGAGGACGGAATCGGGTCAGCTCGTTTTGGGGCACTTCATCGACATTTCCGAACATCTCGCTACTGGACGCCTGATAGAACTTGGCGTCGTGACAGAAGTGCTTCACTGCGTCTAGGACCCGGGTGACTCCAAGGCCCGTTACATTTCCGGTCAGAACCGGCTGATTCCACGATGTAGCGACGAAGGACTGGGCCGCTAAGTTGTAGACCTCGTCGGGCTGGGCCGTCTGCATCGCAACGTTCAGGGAGGACTGGTCTGTCAAGTCGCCTTCGAGAAATATTATGTTGTCCGCAATATGGCTGATCCTCGACATGTTCGGCGTGCTGAGCCTCCTTACAAGGCCGTATACCTCGTAGCCCTTCTTCAGCAGAAGCTCAGCTAAATACGACCCATCTTGCCCGGTTATTCCCGTGATCAGTGCAACCTTCGTCATTATCTGTATCTCCAAATCGAACGTATATTTTAAGATACTTTATAGATATTTTCTAGATTAGTAACTATGTTTCTCCAGTCGTAACCATCGAGGTCGTCATTTATAGCTTTTCCGATCGAGCATTCGATCGTTTGCGCTAGCTCCTCTGGAGAAATATCCTCTGGCCGAATAGACTGAACAGCATCGAACTTCTCTGCAAATTCGCTCAGGCCACCCTCGGCGTTCACAACTACAGGCACTCCTGCAGCCAGAGCCTCAAGGACCGTTATTCCAAACGCCTCGACGCTTGAGAGATTCACGAAGACGTCACAGCTTTTCATCCACCTGTATTTGTCCTCTTCAGGGACAAAGCCGAGAAGCTTCACCCTCTCTTCCAGATTCAATCCTTCGATTAAACTTTTCAACTCAAAAGTGTAATCACCCGCACCACCGATGTAAAAGTGGAAATCTTCTGGTAAGTATTTCATCGCTCTGATTGCAAACTGGACGTTTTTATATCTGTCCAGCCTTCCCAAATAGAGCATAAACACTTCATCGAGTTCGAGCCTTTTTGCTCTTCGTATTTTATCCAAATCCACACCACTTGGGATTATTTCAATCTTCTCTTTAATTCCAAAATTATTCTCGACCAACTTCCTTTCGTAATTTGAGTCGCAGATTATCTTATCCGCCGTATCAAATATCCTCGATCCCAGAATCTTATACGGCCTGTTGAGAAGATCCCGAAAAGGGGTGCTTCCAGCGCCGTGATAATGGGGATTGAATACAAATCTATCCTCCTTTTTCGCGAGGGCCGCAAATAATGCCGGAAAGGCGTGGTAGTTGTGAGCGTGGACGACGTCAAATCGCGATTTTTTTATGTATGAGTATATCTGGGGCGCGATGAAGTAGGCGTTGCCTGGCGAGAACGAACGGAAGCGGGTCACCCTGACGCCGTTCATCATCTCTGTACGAGGAAGACTCCCGGATCGATCCGCAGTGATCACTTCGACTTCGTGCCTCCCAGCGAGCCTCTCGGCTATCTCCTGAACGTGCCTCTCCACCCCGCCGACATTCGGGGAGTAACGATGGCATACCTGGGCGATCTTCATCTTCGACTCCGCCCCTGTCAGCCCCTGATATTCGCGTCCGGCTCCCAGAAGACCGTCGCCTTCTTAGATAGAAGCCTTCCTGCGCCCCGGAGGAGGAACTGCTCCGTTTCAATCAGGGTTCCTCCCCGGACACCGAGCTTCATCAGAGGCAGAAGGAAGGGTGAGAGGATAAGGGGCAATAGAACGATCACCGAGAAGTTGAAGGGGAATACGACCAAACCATAAAGGCCGTACTTTGGATTGAGGAAGAGGGTCTTGTTCCGCCACATCAGCCTGACGAGCCCCGAAGCTCTCCGAACTTTCTGCTCTTCCCGCCCCTCTTCAGATGTCTTCTCATAGAATATCACCTCCGGATTGAGGATCGATCGGTACCCCTGCTTTCTTATCTTCAGGGACAGCTCGCTGTCGTCGGCCAGGGAGTCGTCGTCGATCCTCTGAAGCAGCCGCTTCCTGAAGGCGGTGAAGGGACCGTGGGCGATGATGGTGGAATCGATCCTCGATTCCAGCAGCTGAATTTTGGCGTTGAGATCTCTGTAGCTCACCTCGGACTTGGAGCCTATGGGGACTGCTCTACCAGTGACGCAGCCGATCTCCTTGTCTTCGAAAGATGAGAGGGCACACTTCAGCGCGTCTTTGTCAAGCATGGCGTCGCAGTCGGTCTTCACGATTATTTCACCTGTCGCCATGGAGTAGCCCTTGTTCAAGCCGTAGGGTAAACCCTTTCTTTCGTCCTCGTGATCTAAGACCAGCTTGACATCTCTGCGATCTCTGAAGTAATCCTCCACGAGCTTGGGAGTTCTGTCGTCGGAGCAGTCCACGATCACAATTTCCAAATAGTTTTTTGGATACGTCAATTCAAGAGTATTATTCAACTTCATTATTATAGTATTCTCTTCGTTATAAGTCGGAATGACTATCGAAACCTTCAACACATCAAGCCTCCACCGAAGGATATATCATTCGAATACAGAAACCTCTGCCTCCTCAGTGCCCTTCATTATTCATGTACCACTTGTTTGCCAGCATCAGATCCGCTGGGGTTCCCACGTCGATGTGTATCCCGTCTATCCTCTTGTAAAGAACCCGTCTCCCCTGATCTATCGCCACCTTTACCGAATCGGTCAGCTGGAGTTCCCCGTTGTATCCGGGCTTTGTTTCCCTGATGGCATCGAAGATGAAACTCTCGAAGACGTAAGCTCCTATAGCTCCAAGGGTGCTCGGCGCCGCTTCTATCGAGGGCTTCTCGATGATCTCCACAATCCGGCGTTCCTCGGTCTTGATTATGCCGTGGCGGGTAACGTCCTCCACCTCGGCCACCCCGATGGTGGCGTCGGCTCGCTCATTTAAATGATATGAAATCAGCTCTTTCAAGAACTCTTTCGGACGGAAGAAGTTGTCCCCAAGAACAACGACGAAGCTTCCATCGATGACGTGCTCTCCAGAGAGGACGGCGTCTGCGAGCCCCTTCCGCTCGTCCTGGACGACGTAGGTGAGATTTACGCCGAACCGCCGGCCAGAGCCGAGGTAGTCGGAGAGGCCATGCTTGTGGGGGCTGACGACGATCACGATATCAGTTATATCCGCAACCCTCATCGCCTCGACGACGTGTTCGATCACCGCTTTGTCCCCTACCGGAAGAAGCTCTTTGGGGATCGCATTGGTGAAAGGACCAAGCCTGGTACCGCTGCCTGCCGCAGGTATTAGTCCTTGCATATCAGTGCCCCATCCCAAAGATCTCGTGCTCTACTGAAACTCTGTGAAGTAAAACTTGATGAGAAACTGCGCGAGATGTGATGATAGTTCTTGGTCAGACTCAAAATTACCAGCATATCCCCTCCACACCATCGCACGACAGAATCCGTCTGCCTTCAAAGATCACCCTCGACTTCATCAGATCAAACTCCTTTTCCAGGCCGACGAACTCGGGCCATTCTGTCATTATAAGACAGGCATCGGCGTCTTTCAGAGCTTCTGCCGCGCTTCTGCAGTATTTGACGTCAAAAACCACCCCTTGCATGTTGGAATTTGCCAGAGGGTCGTAGGCTCTGACCTGGGCACCCCTCGTCTTCAGATCCAGGATCACATCAATCGCCCTTGAATCACGGACATCATCCGTATCGTTCTTGAATGCCAGCCCCAATACGGCGATCTCCCTTCCCCTGAGGCCTCCGAGTTTCTTATCGAGAAGCTCCACCAATCTGTGCGGCTGGCGTTCGTTGATCTCGATCACGGATTTCAAAAGAATGGGGCCCTCCCCCAGAGACTCTGCCAGTCGTATCAGCGCCGAGACGTCCTTCGGCAGACAACTTCCCCCGAAGCCTACACCCGCATTGAGAAAATGAGGAGATATCCGGTGATCCATGCCGACGCCGCGCATCACTTCATAGACGTCTATCCCAAGACTTTTGCATATGTTCCCGATCTCGTTGGAAAAAGATATCTTTGTGGCGAGCATCGCGTTGGACGCGTATTTTATCATCTCTGCAGCTTTTATCCCCACCCTATGAACAGGCGAACTGATTCCAGAATACGCCGATTCTACGAGGTTTCCGGCTTCGTCCTCTGAGCTTCCGATCACTATCCTGTCAGGATGCATAAAATCGTGGACTGCCACGCCTTCTCTCAAGAACTCAGGATTCATCGCGAAACCGATCTCACTGGATCTGTCACCAATCTCCTTCAGAACTGTCGGCATCACCAGCTCCTCCGTCGTAGAGGGAGGAACGGTGCTTTTCACCACAACTACGTGATTCCGTTCTCTATCCCGCAAATTTCTACCTATAGATCTGCTGGCAGAGACGATCATGGTGAGGTCAGCATCCCCCTCGGGGCCAGGCGGAGTTCCCACGCATATGAAGGATAGGTCGGAATCGGCTACCACCTCATAACTGTTGACTGCGTTCAGGTTTCTGCCTGCGTGTTTGGAGAGGAGTTCATTCAGACCTTTCTCGTATATCGGTGCCGTTCCTGAGTTTATCGTTTCTACTTTACACCCATCTATTTCTATAATAGTTACATTATGGCCCAGCTCCGCAAAACATGCAGCCGTTACCAAGCCCACGTATCCCCCCCCCACAACAGATATCCTCAATCTACCAACCCCTTTCGAGATAAGGCACTTCGCTCAACCGTTCAAGCCTAGACAGAACATACATATTATTTAAGTATTTATAACCATACGACTTGCAGTCGGTCTTCTGGGCTCATAAGTTCGTCAGTATCGAATAAAATTCCCGGCATATATAGATGATCGCTGTACGTCGTCACAACTCTCGATCCACGGACTATCCCGACCCGCCGACCGTCGCCTCCTCGATGAGGAGGTGGGGCGAGCCGTCGCTGACCGGCACCAGCTGGCCGGACTTTCCACATCTTCCGCTGTTGAATTTTAGGTCATCTCCGACGGCCTTGACCCTCTCCAGGATCTCCAGGATGTGGCCCGAGAGGGAGACGTCCCGAAGAAGCGACGTCACCTCGCCACCTTCCACCAGATAGCCGCCCTTGGCGTTGAACTGGAATACCCCTTCCGCGGTGGACACCTGGCCGCCTCTGCTACCCAGAAGGTAGACCCCATCCTTCATCTCCTCCAGGATCTCGGGGAGAGTCCAGCCGTCTTTGGCAGGAGCGATGTAGGTGTTGCTCATCCTCACCACAGGCCTTGCGCTCCCCTGGGACCTGGCGTTCCGAGGAACGCCGCCCAGCCGGCCCGCCGTCTCCCGGGAGTGGAGGTAGGACAGAAGAACGCCGTCTTCGACAAGGGCCGTCTCGCCAGAGCTGCTACCCTCGTCGTCGAAGGGGTAGTGGCCATAGAGGGGGAGGCTCGGGTCGTCCTTCACCGTCACTAGGTCTGAGCCGATCCTCTCGCCGATCTTCCCCTCCAAGATAGATCCCCCTTCGAGGACGATGTCAGCCTCGGTGGCGTGGCCCACCGCCTCGTGGACGAAGACGCCCCCCAGCTCCTGGTCAACGACGACGGGATAGCTCCCCCCTCTGGGGGCTTTCGCGTCCAGGAGGGCGACGGCGGCCTCTCCCGCCCGTCGGGCGAGGCCCACAGCGTCGACCTCATCGAAGAGCTCAAGGCCGCAGGTTCCGGCTTTGCTCTCCATCCCCGCCTGAAAAAGCCCCGACCGGCTGGCTACGGCGGTAATGTAAAAGCCGACTCTCGTCGTCTCGTATTCAAGATCCCTGCCGTCGGAGCTGGTATAGCTGGTCTTCGCGACGACCTCGTTGTAGACCGCCTGAGTGCTGGATACTCCTGCCACCTTCGCGGCGTCTTCGACCTCCCGGATCAGCCCCACCTTCTCCTCCAGCGACAGGTCGCCAGGGTCCTTTTTCACCCGGATCTTCTCGCTTTTACCGGCCAGGGACGGCGCGAGCTCCAGACGCTCTTTTCCACCAATCTTCCGGGCGGCCCGTTTTGCCGTCGCCAGATCTCCTGAGAGGTCGTCTAGGCTCTCGGTCTGGACGAATCCCCAAGCACCTCCCGCGAGGGCCCTGATGGCAGCCCCCGCAAAGAAGCTCTCCGAGATCTCGTCCAGCTCCCCGTTGTCGAGGACTATCCTAGTGGTTCTGCCCCTCAAAACCCGCATATCGTGAAACTCGTCCATCTTATTTCCATCCCCCGGCACACCCAACGGAAGGAGCGCGCTTGTGTGACTTATATCTGTCTGTCAGTTGAGACCGTAGGGTATACTTAATCCCTCATTCCGCACTTAACTTCCCAAATTGAGTATTTTGCTAGCTGACGATTCTACCAATATTATTATAATTTCAGTTATCCATTTACATTAATATTTTGTCTGCTTACTGCCGACTTCCTGGTGAGTGATTGTCTCATCACGTTACGTCGCAAGGGATGATCAACTTAATGTCAACTAACACAGATTAAACTAGTTCCATAAATTAAGGTAGTCATATTTGATATTGTAAATCGATAGCAGTAAAAATACCAGTTTCAGAACTCAAGGTGCGGAATGTGGGCTTAATAATCCTTCCACCAGGAATCAACGGGAAATGCCCGAAAAAGGCCAATAAGACCTATGATAATGAGAATATAGAACGCAGTATTGGAGTTGCGATCCCCGTTCAATGACGCAATAGAGCTTTAGCGGGGTGTAGTCCATGAGAGCAAGGGACTTAAATCATTCTAATCGAACTAGTGAGTTTTATATAAGTATAATAATATGAAAAGTTTGATTAACCTACGATCACACGCCCTCAATTAAATACTCTTTAAATAGGGCAGGTTCCAATTTTGGGATTTATAGGGGTTTTTAGAGACTATCTGACATAATAGTAACGATTCGTGTACGATTCTGGTCCTCGGACCTGCTTTCATCTTGTCTTTGTCTAATCTCTTCAATGTGTTTTCTCAATTTTGAGTTATCGGGGTTTAGCCAAATCGCTTTTTCATAGAATTCAATTGACTCGGGGATCATACCATCTCCCTCAAATTTGTTACCATTGTTATCTAGTAAAATTGCCAGACTGGATTCGGTGCGCTTTAAGTGATTATTCATACTATTATTTGTATAAAAGTTTCCGGCTAATGCATAAAACTCGTTATAGGCCTCATCGGATTTGTTAGCCGCGATCAGTGAATCGATATAATTTAATTTTCTATCTATATAAGTATCCATTAGGGCATTGTATAATTCTAAATCAAACCCGCGAATTTCATTAAGGGAATCCATTGCATCGTTAAAATTGTACATATCAATCTTATTATAAAAAGTATCTATATATATGGTTCTATTGAAATTGTTAATGGGAACAATGTGTATATGACAAATTGTGGTAGAGTCTGTCTGCCCATTCGGATATATAACTTGTGCTTCTAAGACATAATGCCCCTCAGTGTTATTTTTTATATTTAAAGATATCACATGCTTATCAAGTATTTCAGAGGTGGAGTTCCATTTACTTGGCGCATAATAACCACCAACGATAGGATGTTCATCGATGACGAATTCTCCTTCAGGGCTTTTTAAGATCAGTTTGAGCGAATGGTTGTCCAGTATGTCCTCAGATACTGTAATGTTACTGCTTTTTTTCCAGTAAATGGAAAGCACCATCTCCCCCAATGGAGAAAATAGCTTAGTGTTAATTGTATAATTAGCTATCCCCAAATATCCATTAGATATTTTTATTGGAGAATTATCCTCGGAAATAAAAAGATCCTTTCGGATATAATGACCATTAGGGACAGCTTTGCCCCGATATATCAGCATTCCTTCGCCCTTTATCAATTCATAGGAATTAGAGAATTCTTCATAAGAGCCCATATAGGAGTTCAATGACCAACATGTATGTGTTTCGATTATTGTAGGTTTTATTGTATCGAAGATATATTGCTTAAAAAAATTCCGTTCATATTTATTATGTGCTAAAGGAACGCTTCCTAGCATTGCTAAATCAACGGTAGTATAATTATCGGCATAATATGCCGTTGCACCTATATCAGGAACGAGATACTTTACATGCTTAGCATTTGGCAGATATTCGTTAAAGATGAGATAACAGCCAAGAGTATTCCCAAAATTTGCATTACGTTCCTTTATCTCATCTGCAGGAACGATAGGAGATTTATAGGCATTATAGGTATTATATCCCATTTGGATTACAAATAAGGTCAGTATAATGATAATAACAACATTCCTTTGAACAATAATTTTGCGGATTGATAGCGGATCGGGGGAGGTGATGTAGGATAGTTTAATAAGCTCTTGCGATAAAATTGCCAGCGCGATTACAGCAGGAGTTAGAAATCTCGTGTCACCCCATGTATAACCTACATATAATACAAATAATAAATTTATAGCAAATATCGATGCTGAGTACAAAACTAGTTCGTTTTTAAAGAGTACATTAATGCTTATTCCGTTATAAGGGACGATAATAAATTCACGATCAAATTTAACAAGGTGGATAACAAAAATTAAAGAAATACATAAAAGAAATATATTTAAAATATAAAATATGACTGGAGCCGAAGACGATATCGCAAGTGCATAAAAAAGTTTTGGATATAGGTAGAAAAGGTTGAATACTAATACAGATCCGATCAGCAGAATCAGAGAGGAGGAGATTAACCTTGCGAGAGATTTTTTAATAGTTTTTGTTGAGTTTGAGTTATGGAAAAATATTATTACTAAAAATACGCAATTCAATAAAATTAAAGGCCAATAATTGATAAAAAACTCAGAGATATATAGACCACCACTTAAAAAATTCACAATTTTGGGGTTCGCAATTGTATTCATATAATTCAAACTAACTATTTTTGCATAATACGTATTGGGGAAAATCCAGCTGAATATCGAATATTTTGCATATAAAAACAAAACATAGAACAAAATCACGCCCACAAGGGAAGTTATGAGCTTTTTGTTTATTCCATTAGAATTTAAATAAGACTTTAAGATTATAGTTACATAAATGGCGATGAAAAAGATTAATCCCTCGGGCCTGACGATTGAAATAAGTGAAGAGAAGATGGTAAGTACGACAATTCCGATCGTGTTATTGCATATCAGCGCGCCATAAATCAGCCCTACAACCAAAAATCCATATAATGCATTTTCTAGCCCTGAAGCAGACCAAAGCACAAATCCAGTGATAAAAGCCAGCAAAAATGGACCAACATGATTATAATACGGCTCAATTCCCGAACCTTTAGCTCCATACTTACTCCCGATTAAAAAAACCATTACTATTGTGGATATCGAAAAGAAACAATTAAGAACTTTGGCAGCTATCGGAGCGGGGACACCAAGAAAATGAATGCATGCTAATATCAATGTCCAAAGTGGTGTCGAAGATGCTTCGACGATTTCAGCGAATCTGTCAATCGAGAATCTGCCGTATTCAGCTAACGTTTTGGCACATGCAAAAGTGATAAAAGCATCGTCGACGAAATAGTTTAAGAATATAAAATAATGTATTAAGAACGCGAGAATTATAAGCAATAAGATCCATATATTATTACGTTTAAGGTATCCAGATATATATGATAGTATATTATTATGTAACATAGTGAATTTGCTCCTCAAATTGCGAGGAATCCTCATATAATTCCCATCAGCTGAGCAGAAAGCCAATGGTTGAGCTTGATTACCGCGCCCACGTCTTTGGAGATCGCCTCTTCGATCCCTGCCAGATCCATGAACTTCCCGTAATCTGCCAGAACTGAGTCTGGACTTGTCCTGATCACGCTGACCTTTGATATAATCGATGCCTCCCCACGAAATAAGAGACCTCTCCAACGCCAACTGCAGATCATAGGGTAACTGTTCATATTATAAATGTTGTGGCTACTGCGTCTAGCTTTGCCCAGCCACAGAAGATAGCCAGATAGGCCTGTCATGAAGGCTTCAGTGGCGCTGGATCCTCCTGGCAGCATCGAAAGATCTCCTGCAACAGAGGAGATGGCGTCGATGAAGGTCGATTCTAAGAGGCCAGCCTCGATGGAAAACCCAATGATGACAACATAATATGCTTCGAATGCAATTGCTCGTTCACACTATCTATTATATCAATTATAATATATATATATTAATCAGGGTGCTATGAAAGGCAACGATAGAGTAGCAACCCACATCTTGAAGCTGAACTGGTTATAAGAGAAGATTATGGCTAAGAAGATGACCAGATTCTCGTACCACTAGATGTCGCCGCATTGACTGTATGACTTCCCGAAACAAGATCCCATAAATAACAATATAAATCTCAATATACAAATGCAGGCTTGTTTAAACTGCAATCTCCCCAGTACCCACATGGGGACTCTTCCTACCTCATCATAGACTCTTGCTGGGGGTAGGGATCGGCTCGGGGAGGACGATCCCGAGCTTCTTCTCTGCGGCGAATTTCTTCAGCTTCTCCAGAAGCTTCGGCTTTTGGCCCGAGAAGCTGTACTCGAAGACCTCGCTGATGGAGGTGACGGGGATGATCTTGATCCTGTCCTTGAAAGCGTCGTCGATGAGAACGTCCCCCTCGTTGGACTTGGGAATGAGGACGGTGGTAATCCCGGCCTGGGCCGCCGCCTCGATCTTCTGGGTAACTCCGCCAACGGGGAGGACGTCTCCCCTCACCGAAAGTGATCCAGTCATGGCTATGTTCTGCTTGATGGGAACGCTCTCGAGAGCAGATATCACGGCGGTTGCGATCGATATCGAGGCGCTGTCACCTTCGACCCCCTCGTAGGTTCCTATGAACTGGATGTGAACGTCTTTGTTGGTGATATCCTCGCCGAGGAACTTCTTTATCAGGGCCGAGACGTTCTGGACCGCCTCTTTTGCGATCTCCTGGAGCCTCCCCGTGGCGATCACCTTCCCCTCTTCCTTCGACTGGGCTGGAGTGACCTCGGCCATAATCGGGAGGACTATACCCGAGTCGCCGACGACGGCTAGGCCGTTGACCCTCCCGATCTCGGCGCCGGCGTTCTTGAACATACTGTAGTCCTTCCTCCGCTCCAGATACATGTCGGCGAGCTGCTGCTCGACGGACCGAGCCATCTTCTTCGCCTCCAGGACGTGCCTAGTCTCGGTGAGGGCTGCTCCCTCAGAACGGGCGACGTCGCCGGCCACCCTGATGAGGCCGCCTAAATCCCTCAGGAGGAGGGTGAGATGGCCCTTCCTTCCGGCCCTTCTCTTCGCCTCTCTCACGATCTCGGCGGTGGCATCCCTGGTGAAGTGGGGGATCTTTCCGTCCCGGTTCACCTCCTGGGCGACGAACCTAACCAGCTTTTCCCGGTTCTCGATGGTGTCGTCCATGGTGTCTCTCATGTAAACCTCGTAGCCGTACCCCTTGATCCTGGACCGAAGAGCGGGGTGCATTCCGGACATGGCGTCGAGGTTTCCCGGGGCGATCATGACGAAGTCGCAAGGAACGGGGTCGGTCCTGACGAGGGCTCCGGAGGAGCGCTCGGACTGGCCGGTTAT
>Ga0116164_10000637_pt1 | contig 29151 bp, 33 predicted proteins | sample AD_UKC109_MetaG_FD_89888 | JGI IMG/M metagenome (GOLD analysis project Ga0116164, IMG submission 89888) | Active sludge microbial communities of municipal wastewater-treating anaerobic digesters from Hong Kong - AD_UKC109_MetaG | ecosystem: Engineered > Bioreactor > Anaerobic > Digestate... | reverse complement strand
TACCTCATAGTGTTCCTCATATCGTCCATCTCCAGATTCTTCTATCCCGCCAGAAGTGCGATGATACCCACGCTTGTGAAAAAGGAGCAGTTGCTGGTGGCCAACTCGCTGTCACACTCCACTTACGAGTTCTCCGCCATCGCAGGTTACGCCATCGGTGGCATGTTGGTGGGGTTCCTCGGCGCGCATGCCGTATTTTTGATAGATTCCGTCTCATACCTGATATCGGCGGCATTCATCGCCCTGATAGCGTTTAGGCCCATACTGAAGACGGCCGTCAAGACAGGAAATGTCCTGGGAAGGGTCGTGGAGGAGTTCAAGGCGGGGCTCGACTATTCGTATCGGGAGCGGAAGGTCCTGTTTCTTCTCTCCCTGCTCGGTGTTGCGGTCTTGGCATTTGCTGGGATCAACATACTTTGGGTCATATTGATCAGAGATGTCATGGGTCTCGGCGTCGAGGGTATGGGAGTGCTGGAATCTGTGTTCGGAGGGGGCATGCTCGCTGGTACCTTTGTTGTCGGTTTCATAGGGCATCGTTTTAGAAACAAGCTATTGATAATATTGGGATTTGGAATCTCCTCAGTCTCGCTGTTGATGATCGGTCTTGTGCCCGTACTTGCCCCTGTGTTGGTCTTTGCCTTCATTGCCGGAGTATTTACCTCCTTTGTCAACATACCGACGATCACGGTTCTCCAGAAGGTTGTGCCCGAAGACATGCTTGGTAGGGTGTTCAGCCTTTTAGGTACGCTTACTGACACTGCGGGAATAATATCCATGGCCGCGATAGGTGTCCTGGCCGAGGTATTTCCGGTCCAAGACCTTATAATATGGCTTTCCCTAGCCTTGCTGGTCGTGACAATAGCGGCGTTCCTGGTACCAATCCAACTTGAATCCGATGATGGGGACCTGCGATAGGGGATCGTTCTATTCCTCTATTTCCCTCTCTATCTCAATGGTGCATTCGGTGACCAAGGCGGCAAGGGCTCCCAATGCTGCAAGGGTCGGGGCGAGAACTATCCCAATGACACTGACGCTGAGAGGCACTTCCATCAAGACTTTTTCATCTTGTTTTACCTTGATTCTTCTGATGTTGCCTTCATGGATCAGTTCCTTGACCTTTGAGACCAATTCATCTGCAGAGACCTTAAATTCTGTGCTGGAAGTTTTCTTTTCAGACATAAGAATAGATGATGTTCTTTATTTTAATAGTTTATCTTGATCAAGTTTCCGATTCCTTGATAAGTATCGGGACCTTGTGTGTATGCTTGAATATCTTCGTGAATGAGGAACTGTGTATCATCCCTATCCCAGACTTGACGCCTTCGAGGGACTTGATCTTCTGGTTTATGAACTTTCCTATTTCCCTTTCATCGTGCCCGATTATCTCTATGACAATATCGTGGTCTCCATCAGTTGTCGCCACAAGCCTCGCTTCATCGTAGTTTGCTATCTTCTCGGCTATCTCATCTATCCTGCCAGGCTCAACAGATATTCCGACCCATTTGCATGCAGGGAAACCCACCAGTGAACAATCAAGCTCAACAGTAAATCTCTTGATGGTACCGTTCTTTATCATCTTCTGAACTCTTGTGAATATTGTAGTCGATCCCACGTCAAGCCTCTCTCCAATTTCATGATATGGCATCTTGACATTTTCCTGCAGTATGTCGAGTATTTGTTTATCGAGTTCGTCCATAATATCATTCTTATAAATATTATACAGCTATTTATATTTTACTGTAATATTAATTCTTTATAAGATAACTATAGGAAACATTTTTCATAATTATTCAATTTATATATAAATAGAGAATCTTATTCTTCAAATAAGAATACAATTTTTCAGATACAACCCATTCTTCACTCAAAGACAAATCATATTTGGATAATATTTATATTTTATGCTCTAGAGACCATATTACAATGAGATGGGACAAGGTCAACGAGGACAGCTATTACAGGGCACGTCAATACGAGTACATGGCCAAGAGGCTGGAGGCTTTTGGAGATCTGGAGATGGCCATGGAATGCTGGAAGCGATTTTCAGACATAAAGATGGAGAAGGGTTCGTATTTTCTTGCATACTTCGGCAAGATGCAGGTGCTCAGGCTGGCAAGACGGGTCAATGACGGGCCTGCCATAAATGATTTTTACAAGGAAACAGAGAACTTACGAAAGGACGATTATCTCATACTCCATGATATGTACTACAATGCGATAAGGCTCGAGATAGAGGGAAAGATACGCGATTCTGTCGGGGCCTACGAGGAACTGGGCGACTTCTTCAAAGAGAAAGGGAACTTCTTTTTGGCAGCGGACGCCTACGACCATGCCGCAGAGGGCAGGCACAAACTTGGAATGCCGGTGAAGGACTACGGCCTTCCACAGGACGCCTGGAACATGAATGCTAACTATTGGCTGGAGAAGGGCGAAGATGACGATTCAAAATGGTCAAAGGAAAGAAGGGAATACTACGAGAAACTGTATAGGGATTAGTCCCTTTGGATGTCCCTTCTTATCCAAGGCGCGCTTATATGAACGAGTTGGGGACGGAGGGCGGAGATATGGACAATGACGAACCTGACGATCTGAGGGGATTTGTTGAGCGGAACATAGACCTCGACAAGGTCAAGAGGGAACATCTTGAAAGTTTCTTTGATGTGCCCTACGCCCTATTGCCAAAAGATAAGAACGAGGTCTGGTTGGTCGTTCCCAAGTTCATCCCCTTCCAGCTCGGATACCTGGATAGACAGACGGAATCATACAATATATTTGTGATAAACAAGTATGTTGACTGGATATCTCCCCTCCCCGATGACATCAAGGCAAAGGTCGGCATCCGTTCTAAATTCAGGAAGGCCGTTCTAAGTGGGGACATACTGGAACTCGGGGACAGGGATGAATGTGACAAGGCCGAAAGGTCCTATTCACCGCTCGTATCGCGCAGGCTGGATGACGTTCGCCTGCGCATCAAGAAGGGCAAGGAGTTCGAGTTGCTGGCATCATTGATAGACGGGGGGAACCTCCCCTTCATAAGGACGCCTGTGGACCAGGGAGAACTGCGCTCGCCGCCCAGGAAGATCGAGTTGAGGGACTACCAGATGAGGGCGTGGGAGATGTTCCTGGATACTGGAAAGATAGGTGTCTATTGGCCGCCCAGCGCTGGCAAGACATATCTGTCCCTCTATGCCGGGGAGAGGATAATAGGCAACAAGCTTGTCGTCGTGCCTTCAAACACGCTAAAGGAACAGTGGCTGCAAAGAATTCGGAAGTATTGTAGATACCCCGAGGAATGGAATGTGCACACATACCAGATGCTGACCGGCAGAAAGAACTGGATCTATAGCATGGGGAACATCTCCTTGACCATATTCGACGAGGCGCATCATCTTCCCGCAAACAGCTTTAGCAGGCTCGCGACCATCAATACCAGGTACCGCATCGGACTTTCCGCCTCGCCCTACCGGGAGGATGGAAGGATAGACTATATCTTCGCCCTTACCGGATTTCCAGTAGGGTTACGATGGCAGGAGCTCATATCGATGAAGGTGATAGAGGAACCCGACATCAAGGTCATAGTCTACTCGACGAGAGAGGAGAAGAGAAAGGGGCTCTTGCAGCTGGTCCCGAACTATGCAGGGGACATCATAATATTCTGCGATTCATTGAAGTTGGGCAGGGAACTTTCGGATGAGCTTGACATACCTTTCATTTACGGCAGCACCAAGGACCGGATGGAGGTGCTTAGGACCAACAGGGTCGTCATAATGTCAAGGGTGGGCGACGAGGGAGTCTCGCTTCCGGAATTGGAGACCGTCATTGAATATGACTTTTTTGGCGGGAGCCGGAGACAGGAGGTCCAGAGGGTAGGGAGGATCATGCACGGCAATAAGAAAGGTGAGCACATAATCCTGATGACGGACGATGAACTGCAAAAGTATGAGAAAAGGCTATATTCCCTCGAGGAACAGGGCTTCAGGATAGATGTGATGCGATAGCTATTCTTTCTTCTTCATCCTGTCGCAGAGCAGGGATCCGTCTATGCACACGTTCTCTGGGCTGTTCTCCTTTATCAACACTATTATGTTCTCGATCCCGTATACCCTTCTTGCAACATCGACCAGTTCCTTCCCGAGCTGCCGCTTCTTCTCGATGTCCAATCGCGGGCCTTCGATAGTTATGGTGGGCATACCTCCCAATACTGCAGCAACGTATAATAATGTATTCTGGAACGTCTTGCGGATGAGGGATGGACATGGAAGTGCTGAGGGCATCCATAATAGCGGGACTGGCTGCCATCCATCTTTATGAGAAAATGGAGGCAACGGCCCAAAACGAGGGTTCTTCTGGCCGTTGCAGAGGAATAGAAGACGCATACCGGAAGGTTTCGGACGTTGCTTTTGGGAATTGATGATGGACAGGCCAATGATTGTGATATGGCAAAAAATAAGTTGGGGGGTTAGGCGAACAGCCGTTCCTTCCCTATATCACGACGATCTTCTCTCTGACATCCTTTATCGCATGTCCGCACACTGGACAGAGCGGATGCAGTTTGAACTGGCCGTTCTTGCTGTGGCTGTAGATGTATCTGCCAGTGCTTTCTATATTGTTCGTCGTGTAACCGCAGTTCTTACATACATATGTTTCTTCCATAGTTCGTTTCACCTCTTTTCATCTGTTATCGTGAACGAAATGTCAATCCATCCCATCTTTTTCACGAATCAAAGGAACATATTGTATTATATAAATATTTTCTAATTAAAATATATATTTATTAAAAAAATATATAATATATGTTTATTATCATTGGGCGATAGAACAATGTTTCGATAAATGTGTGTCATCACAGTTCTTACCAATATGCGCCTTGTCCATCTTTATTTGCTGAGAGCACCCTTTTCAATCATTGTTTTTGGAAAAAAGCTCTGCTCCGGATGTGGAAAAGCCCAGGGGATTCTACTTCAGTCAACGGAACGGAGAAAGGGAGTGGTATTGCGAACATTGCGAAGAGGATTAGGTTTTGCTTGATGCGTCGCATTGTGGGACATAGATTTAAGTATTTTGCATTCCATCCATTTTGTGATAAATATGGCCAAGATCGTAATGTGGGTTGCCCAAAGGGGCTTCAGGGACGAAGAATTGTTCGTGCCCCTTGACTATTTGAGAAAACGGGGGCATGATGTGGTGGTCGTATCACACAGCGCCGGAAAGGCTGAGAGCAAGTTCGGGGAAATCTTTGAGGTCGATTCCCTTTTCGAACAAGACCTCTCAACAGCGGACGCGTTCCTTCTGGTGGGCGGACCGGGCACGTATGATTACCTGGATGATGCCAAGCTCCATGCCTTTGTGAGGAATGCCTACGATTCCGGCATCCTGGTGGGGGCGATATGCTATTCCCCGAACATATTGGCGAGAGCGGGGATAATGAATGGCATAAGGTCTGCTGTTTCAAGCGACGTGGCGCTTTCGAAGGAGGGTGCCATATATACGGGAAGCTCTGTGGAGGTCGATGGGAACATAATAACGGCCGATGGCCCGGCGGCGGCAATGAAATGGGCGGAGTCGATAGACAAGTACCTCTCTCGTTGATCTACCTGATGATCCTGAGGACGGTCTTGAAATCCTCATCGTCCGAGCGCTCGACGAACTCAAAAAGGGCGCCTTCCGTGCTTTCTATGACACCACCGGCCTGGGCTATCCTCCCAAGGCCCAGTTCAACGTTCTCCCTTGTCCTGGACGTCACGGCATCGCCTAGCACGAATACTTCATAACCCGCCTCCAGCGCCTCAAGAGCTGTCTTTTGAACGCATATCTGGGTCTCGCTGCCACTCAAGAGAAGCTGTTTCCTGCCAGTGGACGCCAGTTTATTTAGGAATTCCTTGTTCCTGAGACAGGATATGGTGCTCTTCTCCATATATACGGGTTCGCGGGCTTCCTCCACTATCGAAGTGGGCGTCTTCCCGAGCTTTGATGGATTCTGTTCCAATATGAAAACAGGTATCCCGAAGTAGTTGGCGCCCCTTATGAACTTTCTGATATTGGTGACCACCTTGTCGGATTCGTGTTGTATGGGCGTGACCCTGTCCTGGACGTCTATCACCACGAAGGCGCAACGGTCCCTGTCCAATCTCTGACGCATGACTCAAAGGCCAGACACTCATTTATTAATTTTTTGTGCGTCGTCGGTACAATATTCCTTAAATGACATTCGACATTCCGAGTTAATCCTTGGCCCATGGATACGGGCAGTATCATTTTTCGACCTTGTCGATGTCGTCGGTACCGCCTCCGAGATCCATCTCAAGGTATCCGCCGTTTGTGGGCATCTCGACGTCTATCCCGTAACTGTAGTCTATATAGACCGTTCCCGCGTTCAGCATGAGGTCGAGTATATGGCCGCCGGTCTCCCTGGCATCGTCTATGAAGTGCAGATGATAGCCCGAGACGTTGAGGCCTTCGAGGAATGTGGGATTCCAGAATCCGACCACGGTGCCGCCTATGTCTTGAAGTTCAAAGACCGACTGGTCCTCCAGCGCCTCCACCAGTGTGGGATACGGCTGTTCCTGCGGTCTTGGGCTCCTTGTCTTCATGTAGCTGAACTCGCCGTCTATCCTTATCGCATATATCAGGTTCCTGCTTGGCAGGTTGTCCTCTATCAGGGCTTGCAGGTCTGCCAGACCTATCGGCTCATCCACCTCCAGGGCGCTGTCAACGTCAAAATAGGTGACATATGCGAAGGGCGACAATGTTTCGTCATCCATGGCGCTTGCAACCCCCGTGTAGTCGACCTTGTAGACTGTGCCGTCAAGTTCCACCATCTCGCCATCGAGGGTGTTGAACGTGCCAAGTCCGAAGTCGCCGTATCCCTTGAGCTCGCCCACCGTGAGCCCGCCATCGAACATGCCCTGCATGAGACTGCCTATCGTGGCGTACTGGTACACGACGTCATTATCCGGCTCTTCGCCCCCCATGTCTATGAAAGACCCCAATGCCATGCCTATCATCAGCGTTACAAGAATCCCGGCCACGATCGTCTTTTCATCTATTTTTCTCATCTACCCACCATTTCATCGAAAATAGATATTAATGTATCTTGATATAACTTTCCCAATGGCGGAAGCGACGGTCCCCCCCAGTTTCGAAGAGGTTGAGAGAAGGCCTTACCTTGGGCTTTTGAAACTTGCATATCCCCTGATCATAGCTTTCAGCATCCAGACAGGATTCAATGCTGTGGATACCATCTTTGTCGGCAGATTGGGCTCTGACGCCATAGCGGCACTGAGCCTTGCATATCCATTTCAGATGATAATGTACGCCATCGGCGGGGGACTGGGCATAGGCGCGCAATCCCTGATAGCCAGGGCCATCGGATCAAGGAATCCGAGGGACGCCGAGGACGCGTCCAAGCATAGCCTCCTCCTTGCCGTCATATGCGGCACACTTACGGCGCTGATCGGTCTTTCCGCCGCGCCCCTTGTAATCGGGTCCTTTGGCGCCCCTGAGGGCGTCAACATCCTCTCTATGGACTATCTCACTGTCATATTGGGCGGTTCGATGTTCTATTTCCTGATGTTTAGCCTTGACTCCATACTGAGGGGCGAGGGAAGCACTAAGAGATCGATGTACTTCATGGCATCTTCAGCCGTTCTCAACATCTTTTTGGATCCCATATTCATCTTCGGTCTTGGCATGGGCGTCTCGGGTGCTGCGATAGCCACGGTCCTTGCCAGGGCAGTCGTCGTCGTTGCCATGGTGTATCACATCATTTTAAGGAAGAGGAACGTGGTCAAGTTGCATCTTCGTTCGTTCAAGTATTCTGGCGTGATAGTGCGGCAGATAGTAGGGATAGGCATTCCTGCATCGCTCACACAGCTCTCCTACTCCATTTCGCTCTTTGCAATGAACACCATCCTTGCGTTCTACGGGGCTGATGCGATAGCGGCCTTCGGGATCGGATTCAAGATAGAGTCATTGGCGTTCCTGCCGATGTTTGGGATGGCGGGAGCCTTCGTCTCGGCAGTAGGATACTTCAAAGGGTCGGGACAGACATCGAAAATCCTCTCCCTCAAGAACTTTGCATACCTTTCCACGATGGTGTTCATGAGTGCCTGTGCGGTCATATTCTTTGTATTTCCCGAAAGCATATACAGGATATTCACCGACTCTGCAATGGTCATCGACATGGGAAGGGAGTATATGATGATCAATGTCCTTGTTTATCCTATAGTGCCCCTGACATCGATATCTGTGGCCGGTTTTCAAGGCCTTGGGAGGGGAAATCCTCCTCTTCTCATATCCTTGATCAGGTCGTGGTTCGTTGTGATACCGCTTTCCTGGGTCTTTTCATTCATAATGGGGTATGACATCTCATACATATGGTGGTCCATGGTGGCTGGCAATTTGACCTCGGCCATCATAGCCGGCACTTGGTTCCATATCTCCACAAAAAAATTCAGGAAAGAAGAGTCAGGTATTTTATAGTCATTGATGATACAATGACTGTGAAAAGAGCGCACCTCATACTATTTGCTGGAGTGTTCATCGCATCTGCCTCAAGCATACTGATAAGAATGAGCGATGCACATCCTTTGATGGTGGCCACATACAGGATGGGGTTTGCATCGCTCATAATGCTGCCGATGGCTCTTCGTGGCGGCCTTGTAAGGAAGCTAAGGGCCTTGAGCCCGCCGAAGCGGTATCTCATAGTCCTCTCTGGCATTGCACTGGGCCTTCACTTTGCGACATGGACCTCCTCCCTGTCATACACGACGGTGGCTGTCAGCACTGTGATAGTTGACTCATCCCCTCTCTTCGTGCTCTTTTTTTCATATGCCTTTTTGGATGAGAGGATGACCAGGTACGGTGGCGCGGGACTGGCAGTGATATTTCTTGGCGCCGTTGTAATCGTATACAATGAGCTTGTGATGGATGTATCCCTGAAGGGCGCCTTCCTGGCATTGCTCGGTTCCATTTCGCTGGCCTCGTACCTTGTTATTGGAAGAAAGTTCAAGGATGGGATGGACACCTTGAGCTACGTCTCACTGGTCTATGTTGTCTCATTCCTCTCACTGCTTTTCATGGACCTTGCCATGGGCATAGGTTTTGAACCATATGGCGCAAGGGAATACATCATATTCCTGTTGTTGGCTATCGGTCCATCATGCCTGGGCCACACTTCTTACAATTACTCATTAAGGCACTTCAAGGCATCCCAGGTCAGCGCCTCGATCCTCTGCGAACCGATATGTGCGTCCATCCTCGCCTTGATGGTGCTTGGGGAGGTCCCAACGACATACGTCCTTGTCGGGGCGGGATTGATAATCTCTGGCCTGTTCATGGTCATGGAATTCAGGGTACGGACAAAAAGATGATTACTTCAATGGGACGGACCTGGCCACCATGCCATGGTTGTGGACATGGCAATGATGCAAGACAAACGAACGATAATAACATATTATCCCAATTTATGATATATTATCCTATATTTTAATTCTTATAACAAGTTTTTTAAATTGAATCATGTTTGTGGGGTAAAGGCAAGCCCGTCAGCGAATGATCAATGGCACTATGCATTTTTGTGATATCAGTGAACATAAGGAAGTACAAGAATCATGTTTCCCTGTTGGTGGCAGCGGGAATGATATATTACCTGGTGTCTTACATCGGGCTCGACCAGTTGGTTGAGGCGTTCAGCATGATAGATGCCAAATACCTAGTCCTAGCCCTTTTATTGTATGGATTGACCTTGACACTGAACGCCCACAGATGGTCCACGATCATCGGGATCACGGGACACATGGTCGGCATCAGGAAGGCCCTTCACTTCCAGCTTATCGACAAGGCGGCCAATTCCATATTCCCGACTTCCGCAGTGGGGATGGCAGTGAGGTCCATGCTTCTCAAAAGGGACTTCAACATACCCAAATCGAAGGGCTTGGCAAGCATCGTGCTCGATTACGGTTTCGAGGTGTTCGGGACATTTCTACTGGCGATACCTGCATTCCTCCTGCTCAAGGACTCCCTGCCTTCATATGTGAATCTTCAGCTCTATGTCTGTCTGGGGCTTTTGGGCCTTGCATCATTTTGCATTGTGTTGGTGAATCACCCGAGGATGTCAAAGAAACTGGAGTCTGGCGGCGGAGATGGCACGTCGGTTCTTGAAAAGATCTCAAAAAGGAAGTATGGCGCGAAGTTCCTGGAGTTCGTCGGCACCTTCACCATACTCAACAAGGATGCACAGAACACCTACAACGCCATCGGCACGACATTTGGCATCAGGATGGTCGAGGCCATAAGGATGATGGTGCTCTTCAGGGCATTTGGCATCATGGTGCCGTTCTATTATTTTATCCTTTTCGAGAGCCTTTGGCTGTTCCTCTCACCGTTCATGATAACCCCCGGCGGGATAGGCGCCGTAGAGTCCGGAAGGATAATATTGTACTCCATGTTGCCACAGATAACGTCTTCGTCAGTCGCCCCAGCGGTGTTCATCGATAGGTTCATCACCTTTTGGCTCATGATGTTGCTTGGGATATTGGCAACTATCATCTATACCAGGAGAGGCACGGGACAGCTGGGCGATATCGGCACGCGTAATATTCTCGGATTCCCCGCGCCTGAGAATGAACATGTCTGAATGATTTTTTATATCTCCGGGCATATATTACACTGGAGGTGATACCATAAGTGTAATCAAGGTTATCGAGACCGTATGCACTTCTGAGAAGTCTTGGCAAGATGCCGTCGAGACAGGCATATCGGAGGCCTCAAAGACCCTCAGGCATATTGTCGGCGTGGATGTCCTATCATGGAAGGGCCATGTAAGGGACGGACGGATAACGGAATACAAAGTGAACCTAAAACTGGCCATCAAGGTAGAAGAGGAAAGATAAGGGATTCATTTCCTCTTGTATTTTCCCATAAGCTCCGCCTTGTCCAGAACATGTCCGTCCATGGCGGCAAGCAGTTCCTCCTTCTTTGCACCCTCTTTTAGGTCTAGATAGGTGTCCAATGCAAAGACCTTGAAGAAGTATCTGTGGATTCCGGATGGAGGGCATGGCCCGCCATACTTGGCCTGTATGAAATCGTTTAGCCCCTGAATCCCAGGAACACTGCCTTCCGCTATCGTTGAGGTGGGATGGATGTTCCATACTATCCAATGGTCCCAGATGCCCACGGGCGCATCAGGGTCCTCCATTATCACCGCCAGGGATGTGGTCCCCTCTGGAATCCCGTCTATTGACAGGGGTGGGTTTATGTCCGCCCCCTGGCATGTGTACTTTGAGGGTATGTCCTCCCCGTTTTCAAAAGCTTCGCTTGTGATTTTCAATTCTATCCCTATTTCTATTCTCCAAGCTTACTAATCAATTTTTCTGTTTTTCCGGAACGTGCGGAAGTTTTTCTATTGCATGGGGTAAAGGGTCCTGAATCGTCTTTTCGTAGACACCACGGGAACCGTTTACCATATTATTTTTTCCTTCTCGACCCTTTGATATTTTACGGAGGGTGGAAATGTGATCGCAACCTAGCATCTCGCAGTTTGGCGGTTACAGTTGGATATTGTCCTGTATTGACAGGCAGTGCCTGCGGTGTCGCATCCCTCCTGATTCCAAACATTTTTCTGTATCAAGATATAGTATTGGCAATGGAGGACTTTTACATCGTAGACCTGACCCCTGAGAACATCAGTGAGTACGGCGTTTGCGGGTACAAGGATACAGCTAAGCACAAGGAACTTCGGGACAAGATAGAATGGTTCCGTACATTCTACGAGAAGGGGCTTAGGATAAAGGCGCTCATCTCCGAGAGCGGCGGGTACCAGGGCATGATCGAATACCTGCCTGGCGAATACGCCCATCGTCCTGTCGAAGCCGGACAATACATGTTCATACATTGCATCTTCGTTGGATTCAAGAAGGAGTACAAGGGAAGGGGCTATGCCTCCCGCCTGATAGATATATGCATACAGGACGCGAAGGACAAGGGGCTTAAAGGCGTGGCCGTCGTGACAAGAAAGGGGCCGTTCATGGTTGGCAGCGAGATCTTTATCAAGAAGGGTTTTCGCTTGGCGGACAGGGCACAACCAGATTTTGAGCTTTTGGTAAGAAAGTTCGATGATGGCGCCAAGGACCCGAAGTTCATCTTGGACACATCCTCCCTGAAGGACGATCATTCCGGCGGATTGACCATAATGAGGTCTGTCCAGTGCCCTTACACAAATAAAAACGTCAGTGCAATCGTTGAAACGGCGAAAAGGGAATATGGCATAAGGGTCCATGTGGTGGACATGGCGGGCCCCGAGGAGACTCAGAGGTCCCCCTGTGCCTTTGGCACCTTCTGTATCGTCCATGATGGGGAGATAATAGCCCATCACCCCATAAGCAACGGGAGATTCCAGAACATAATGAAAGGGCGGCTAGGGACAAAGTGACCCTTGCGAACGCAATCATCCAGTGAACTCAATGATGACATCCTTGACGTCCCAGAGGGTCCCTATCTTCTCGCTTATCTCCTCATTGATGTTGTTGGCGAACTGATGGTCTGGCGGAAGGTCTATCCTTACCCTCACGACACCGTCCTGCACATCTATGCCTTTCACTAGATTTGTCCTTATGAGGTCCAGTCCCGAGAGCGGATTCATCACCTTCTTGAGCCTGGCCCTGACGGTTTCCATGGTCGTTGGTTTCTTCTCCTTGACAAGCCCATGCTTCTCCTCATAGTTCTCTATTGCCGACCTGAGTCCCTCGATGGCTAATACTGCGCAGTGCGCCTTTATCGGGGGAAGTCCGCCCAGCGCATCGGACGCCTGCTGCCACGTGATCTTCTTCGCTTCCCCAAGGGTCTTTCCCTTGGCCAGCTCTGTTATTATCGACCCCGTGGCGATGTTCGATGCACATCCGTAGGACTCGAACTTGATGTCGGTGAGTATAAGCTTGTCCGGGTCCACGGAGATGTATACGGTGACCATGTCCCCGCATGCCGGGCTGCCCTCGGTCGCCTTGCCGTCGGCGTTCTCTATCTTTCCGACATTTCGCGGATTCTTGAAGTGTTCCAAGACCTTTTCACTATATGGAAAATTCATAAATTCACTCCTCCCTTCTCAACGGGCTTATCTCCCTTAGCTTCTCTACCACATTTGAGATGTTCTCCACGGCCGAGTCGACATCCTCCATGGTATTGTACCTTCCGAGGGTGAATCTGACGGAACCGTGCGCCCTCTCGTGATTCCCGCCTATGCCCATGATGACATGACTGGCCTCGAGGGACTTGCTGAAGCAGGCAGATCCTGTGCTGAGCGAGAATCCCCGCAGGTCCATATGGAGCGTTATTGATTCCCCTTCGACGAAATGGAATGTGATGTTGGCATTCTGGGGCGTTCTCTTTGTCCTGTGCCCGTTCAGCACCACATCATCGACATCCTTGAGTATGGTGTCTATGATCCGGTCCCTCATCGCCCTTAACCTGTCGTTCTCCTCCTCAGTGACAAGTTCAGTGGCCTTGGCGAATCCCACCGCTCCCGGGATGTTCTCAAATCCCGCCCTCCTGTTCATTTCCTGGAATCCTCCGTCCATCCACTTCTTAAGGGGCGTCTTGGGCCTGATGTAGAGCGCACCCACGCCCTTGGGGCCATGTATCGTGTTGGCGGAGATCGTCATCAGGTCGATATTGGTCCGCTGCACGTCGATGGGAATCCGGGTGAACGTGTGAGTCGCATCCGTGTGGAACAATACGTTTCTTTCGTGACACACATCCCCTATGGACCGAATGTCCTGCACCGTGCCTATCTCCTGGTTGGCATGTTGTATCGACACGAGGATGGTCTCGTCGGTGATCGCTTTACTAAGTATTTCCGGATCCACGAACCCTTCACCGTCCACCTCGAGGTAGGTAACCTTGAATCCGTCCCTCTCAAGGGCCTTTGCACTGTTAAGGACCGAGAAGTCCTCTATCTTGGACACCACCATGTGCTTGCCCTTCTTTGCCGACAGCTCCATGGCCACGCCTTTCAGCGCCATGTTGCTGGATTCGGTGTTTCCAGAGGTGAAGACAAGTTCCTCCGCCCCTGCGTTTATCTTCTTCGCTATCGTTGCTCTTGACTCCTCCAATGCCTCTTTTGCCCCAATACCCATGGAGTATCCGAACTCCGATGTGGCCACCGCATAGGTATCGAAGAAGAACGGCGTCATGGCATCCATTACCCTCTCATCTAGCCTGGTGGCAGATGAGTTGTCAAGATATGCGTATCTCTTTTCCACCACTTTATCACCTATATGAACAATGTGATATCGGAGTCCCTCGCTTCCATCACGTAGGTCCCGACCCCACAGTAATCTGAGATGAGGTCATCCATGAGGTCCTTGGGGGTGACACCCATTATCTCCATTGTCATGTCACATGCAAGTATCTTTCCGCCAAGATCAACATAATCCTTGAAAAGACTTTCAAGGGACCTCACGTTCTTTGCCTTCATCCTTCTTTTGACCATCCATTTGCCCAATCCAAGAAAGTTCATCCTCGAGAGCGGTGCCTTGCTTAGGCCGCCCTTCTTCAAGCTTAGAAGTCCCCAGAACGTGAAGAACATGGAAACTTCCATCCCCATGGAAAGGCATCCGTTTGCGATGATGAGCGCACTGTATAGCTTGTCCATGTCCCCGCTTTGCACGACCAAGGTTGCCTTCTGTGTTTTTATTTCTTCACCCTTATCTTCCAATTTTCCCCCTCCTCCGTAACTTCAAGGAGCTCTGATCCCAATGCCTTCGCGGCCATCGGTATCTCCCTCTTTGAGGCGGGATGGGTTCCCTTTACCTCGATTATGTCTCCTTTCTCGGCCTTTCTCAAAGCCTTCCTGAACTCTACAAGCGGTACTGGGCAGGTCTCTCCCATCACATCGATCAGTATCTCGGTCATGGTCTCACCAATCATTGATTATTAGGATATATTATTATAAATAGCTGGTATAAATAATTATATATCATTGGGCTCAAATGACGGTGGGGACGTAGGCGATCCGCATCATTGCCTTTCTGACAATATTAATAAACATAGGACGCTATTCATTTTATGGACCCTCATAGCGATGAAGTCGAGACCATCCCCTTGAACATTAGGTCTTATGTCATATCCAAGACCTATCACTCGGTTTTGGAATACTTTGCCCATTGGGACAGCAAGGCCTATGATACATTTGAAAACGACTACATTTCCCTGATAGACCAGGCAATCGAGATGGAGGAACGTTTCTCTTTTGACATGTTGATGATGGAATTTCTCTCCAAACTGAACAACGGCCATACTTGGTTCTCTGATGGATGGCTGCTGAGAAACTTCAATCAGGCATTGCCGATAGAGTTTGGATACATCTCCGGGAAATGGGTTGTGCTACGGAGCGCTGTGGAGGGCATAAGGCCTGGTTCCATCATCGAGACGATAAACAACCTTCCCTTTGAGGAGTTCTATGATTCAAGACGGGGGAGGGTCTCTGCATCCAGCGAAAGGGGGGCAAGGTCAAGATTCCCATCGCTTTACTATCTCCTTCCAAGAAGATGTGTCCTCAATGTGGACATGTGCGAATACGAGGTCTCAAGGGAAAGGGCAAGCTACTTCGTATCCAAACCCATTGAGGGATACTGGCTTGAGAAGGACAGGACCGCGCTTATAAGGATCCGTCAGTTCTCGAAAAGCACCGAGGAGGATGCCATACGCTATGTGAGGGAGTTCTTCGGCGCCAAACGCCTGATAATCGATGTGAGGGGAAACAAGGGGGGTATGACGCCTGTCGACCTTGTGCGACACCTGATGGACAGGCCTTTTGTCTTCTGGAGGGAGTCGACGCCTGCCAACTTCGGCCTGTTCAGGTATTATGGGGACTTTGTGAGGGCGAACAGGAAGACATTGTCCGAATCAATGCTTGAGAGGCTTTCCATGGCGGAGATATTTTCCAGCACAGAGCTTTCTTGGGCGCCCGAAGAGACGTTGCCGAAAAAGGATGTCTACTCTGGCGACATCTACATCCTGACCGACAGGTATTGCAGGTCTGCGGGAGAGGACTTCATACTGCCTTTCAAGGAGAGCGGAAGGGGAATAATAGTAGGTGAGGCCACGATGGGCAGTTCTGGGCAACCATACAACTATAACTTCGACAACGGCATGCAGCTGTTCATAGGCACGAAGAGGGTATCATTTCCAGACGGATCAAGGTTCGAGGGTGTCGGCATTCATCCGGATGCGGCCGTCAAGACCACCATCGAGGACATATCCAACGGTGTTGATCCTGTGATGGAGTACTGCCTCTCACAGGTCTGAGGACAGCATCGATCACCTTTTGATGTCATTCTTCGTTCAACATTTCTTCGAATTCGAGCGCGAACTCCCTGATCCGTTCCCAGTCGCGAAAATCGTATTTTTTTCCATCTTCATAGGTCTGTCCGCTGTTCTTCGACATGCTCTTCACGATCTTCTTGTTCAGGAACCCCAGTCTTGAGTCCTTTGTAAAGTCGTACATGGGCCCGAAGGCATCGTATAGCTCTGCCTCGATACCGTATTTCCCCGTTATCTTTGTGATATAGTCGTCAATCGCCTTGTCATGGTCCTCTTCCGCCAACCCGCAACTCACGAACATTGCAAACGGTGCCCCCTCTCTGAATCTGCCGCAGTTGTCCTTGAGGAAGTTCTCTGCCTCCTTTGTCCACTTGCCTATCTTGATGCCGGAGCCTACGATATATCCATCATATTCCCCTATGCCCATTTCAGGTTTCTTCCTGGCCTTCAGGTCCATCAGTTCCGGCAAGGCGCCCTTATCCTCCAAGACCTTCACGATCTCGGATGCTATCTCCTCTGTGCTGCCATACCTCGAACCGAAGGCGATTAGGATCTTCTTTGCCATCCACATCACCAGATCAAGTATCTATAGGATAACTCTATTGTTCTCTCATGCAGAATGGTAGACTTCCCTTTGTAGAATGATTTTGAATGCATGCATCACAGTTTCCAAAGTTTTCGCAGTCCTGTTTCTTGCATGTGCAGTAGTCTAGTCCATTTTTCAACATGCAATCAGATGGGATGACATTTTTATAATACTTTTCCATGTGCACGGAAATAACACCATGATTTTGAGTGGACGATCGCATATATTGCCGTGGGAGGCCATCGGAGCGGCCGATATGTTTTATAAGGGATAGCTAAAAGAATGATATCCTTAATGGGAGTTGGGCGCATGAACTCAGATAAGATTGGCCAAAGAATCCGCAAATACATGGAAATGAGGGGAATGAGCATAGGGGAGCTTTCAGAGCAGACGGGGCTTGAAGTTGAGTTCCTCGCATCCATGCAAAACGATGACGTTTATCCTTCACTGGGTCCGCTGTTAAAGGTGGCGAGGGCCCTCGGCGTAAGATTGGGCACATTCCTTGATGACCAGATAAGCAAGGACCCGCTGGTCATCAGGAACGACGAACGCCGAGAGGAGATCATAACACACGGGGGCGCGGACATGCCCGCGTCAATGAAGTTCCATTCCCTTGGCAGGGGAAAGGTGGACAGGCACATGGAACCGTTCTTCATAGAGCTCTGCCCGGAGTCCTCAGAGGACCTCAAGCTTTCCTCCCACGAGGGCGAGGAGTTCATCATGGTGACATCTGGCAGGTTGCTGGTGACATATGGGAAAGAGAGGCACATCCTTGAGCCCGGAGACAGCATCTATTACAACTCTGTCGTTCCGCACAATGTGAGCTGTTACGGGGACGGGGCGGCCAACATAGTCGCGGTTCTCTACTTTCCATAGGGTGGTCTGATGGATAAACTTAGGGAGGCCACTCTTGGGCAGGTCCTGGACGGGATAATCGCCAAGTATCCGGACACCGAGGCCGTCGTGTATGTCGACAGGGGCTACAGGCTCACGTACAGGGAGTTTGGAAATGTCGTGGACGACCTTGCAAAGGGCCTCATGGCCATGGGTGTCAAAAAAGGGGAGAAGGTCGCCATATGGTCGACGAACATACCTTACTGGGTGGCATTGCAGTTCGCCACCGCGAAGATAGGCGCCATCCTACTTACCGTCAACACCCATTACAAGAAGTTCGAGTTCTCATACCTCATGGAACAGTCCGAGGCGGAAAATCTATTCATCATAGACGGTTTTCGCGATACTGACTATATCTCCATCCTATATGACCTTGTGCCGGAACTGAAGACTCAGCAAAGGGGTTACCTGCGAAGCGAGAAATTCCCGCATCTCAAGCGCGTCTTCTTCCTGGGACAGGAAAAGCACAGGGGCATGTATACGATTCCCGAGTTATTCTCCATGAGCGTCATGGTCGGAGAGGGGGAATACACAGAAAGGCAGGAATCGCTGGACCCCCATGATGTGATCAACATGCAGTACACTTCGGGGACCACTGGATTCCCAAAGGGCGTGATGCTGACACATTACAACATAGGGAACAACGGATTTTGGATAGGCGAGAGACAGCTTTTCAGCGAAAAGGACAGGGTCTGCCTTCCAGTGCCCCTGTTCCACTGTTTCGGCTGCGTCCTTGGTGTACTTGCCGCCATAAGCCACGGCACCACCATGGTTATACTGGAATCCTTCGACCCCGTCCTTGTCATGTCTGCCGTCGAACAGGAGCGGTGCACGGCCCTCTACGGGGTGCCGACCATGTTTATATCCATCCTTGAGCACAAGCTTTTCGACAAGTTCGACTACAGAAGCCTCAGGACGGGCATCATGGCGGGTTCGCCATGTCCCATCGAGGTGATGAAGCAGGTCATGGACAAGATGTACATGAAGGACATCACGATATGCTACGGCCTCACCGAGGGGTCGCCGGTGACCAATCAGACAAGTGTCGACGACGATGTCCATTACAGGGTGGAGACCGTCGGCAGGCCACTGCCGTGCATAGAGGTCAGGGTCGTGGACCCGGAGACCTCCAGCGCCCCGCCTCCCGGCCTGCCGGGCGAGGTGGTATGCAGGGGATACAACGTCATGAAGGGATACTACAACATGCCGGAAGAGACCGAGATGGCAATAGACAGGGACGGATGGCTCCACACGGGGACCTTGGGATCATCGACGAGAAAGGTTACCTGAGGATAACGGGCAGGCTCAAGGACATGATAATCAGGGGCGGCGAGAACATATACCCGAGGGAGATCGAGGAGTTCCTCTACACGATGTCCGGGATATCCGATGTTCAGGTGGTCGGCGTCCCAAGCGACAAGTACGGTGAGGAGGTCGGCGCCTTCATAATACCCAAGGACGGACAGAACATCACGGAGGAGGATGTCAGGGACTTCTGCAGGGGACAGATAAGCCGTTTCAAGATACCGAAGTATGTGTTTGTCATTGATTCATACCCCATGACGGCAAGCGGAAAGATCCAAAAGTACAAGCTTTCGGAACTGTCAACAGAATTGCTGAGGAAGAGGGGTCTGTAGGTCCATCACCCATCTTCCTTGTCCTCCAGGGGCAAGAGGCCCCTTTGCCTTGTTTCTATCTCCACGCTACGCCCGTATCTTGCCCTTATTAGTGCCTGCACTCCCTCCAGTTCGTCCTCGTCCATGGTGTAAACCAGTATGGCATCAGCCCCGTATCGCCTGTCACGGGGGGCGTACCCTTCCCCTGACAGTAGATTCTCCAGCTGTGCCATGGTGTCGTGCTGCCCTCTGATGCTTATCTCTGCGACAGAGCGGAGCCTTGCCTTTCCAGCATCGGCGATCGCCCCCCTCACGGCGGAGGTATAGGCCCTGATAAGTCCCCCGATGCCGAGATTAGTGCCACCATAGTATCTGGCCACAGATACCGCCACGTCCGTAAGCAGCTCCTTTTCAAGAAGGCTTATTATCGGTTGCCCTGCCGAACCGGCGGGTTCGCCTCCGTCAGAGCTTCCATAGACCAACCCTTCGGGACCTATCCTGTATGCGGTCACGTGATGGTCTGCCTTCGCATCGAGGACTGCGGCGGAATTGAAGAACGATGCCGCCTCTTCGCGGCTTGCGGCCCTCGAGACGTTACAAACGAACCTCGAGCCCTTCACCACTATCTCGCCACTGCCCCTGCGTTTGACCGTATAGATGTCTTTCAATAAGGACAAGTGGAAGACACAATATAAAAAAGAAGTTGTCTGTCCCCTAAAATAGAGATATGGCATTCATATAGTAGCTCCCTTTTGGATGCAACTGGTCTTTGGCGGTCATTTGAAGGCATTGTAAAATAACTTCAGATCCTTTTTTATCTCTTCGGGCAGTTGGCTCTTTTTTATGCCCAGGATGGCGCCTTCGAAGGAATATAATCTGTGTATGCATGCGGAATCGTCAATGGCCTTTATCCTCAGCCATGCGTTCTTGCTCCCCGCTTTCTTCAGCTGCTCAAATGTATATATCCCCACCAGATTCAGCTGTTTCTCTGTGACAGCCCCTATATTTGGCAATTCTGCGAGTTCGCCTATCCAAACCACCCCTTCAGCAATATACCCTCTCCATGACGCAATATAACGCTTTTTATAATGTTTACCGAAACGTTCATGCCCGTTCGTTTTTTCTCTTGCCGTGCGCCCTTGAGAGATGTGCACTAAAGAAAAAAAGGAAAACAGGTGCAAAAAAATGCACCAAACGGATTTAATCTATATAATATACCACATATATCGATGCTGTGACGCTCACGCTTCCGGAGATGACCACTGTGGGTGTGACACTTGACGCATCGTTTTTGAGATCGTATTCCTCTGCGTCATACGATACATAGTAGACTCCGGACTCGCTAACGCTCTTTATTCCTCCAAGGTTCACGCCCAGGCCTTCGCATATGGCCTCCGCCTTTTCCTTTGCAAGTTCGCCTACCTGTTCCAGCGCCAGTATGCGGTACGCCTTCTCGGACTCATCGGAAAGGGAGAATGTAACGCCGTTGATGTCGTTCGCGCCGTTCTCCACCGACACGTCTATTATCTCCCCGGCCATGGAAATGTCCGTGGTCGTGATGGTCAGTGTCTGGCTTGCCCTCCATCCCGTTGTCTCGTATTCGTCATCCCTCCAGCTCCATTGCTCAGATAGGGTGATCGAACTGGTCTCAATATCGTCCTCTGTCAGGCCCAGGTCTTCCAGGGCGTCGACAATATCGTTCATGGCGATGTTGACCGCATCTTGCGCTTCCAATGCCGTTGCCATGGAATGGGACACGCCAAGCGATATTATGGCAATATCAGGGTCTATCTCCATCTCAATGCTGGCATTGACAGATATCGTGTTATCTGTCGCTGAAGACTCTATCGTGATGTTATTATCCTTGAGTCCCACGGCAAGCAATCCTATTGCTACTATGCCTATCACTATCAGGATTGCCAACCCGTTGGACGAGTTCAATGGACAACTCTTATTATCGTCTGTCATTATATCATCTCCGTTCATTGGATTTATACAAATCTGAACATTGGACTATTTATAGCTTTTTTTTAGCTTCAAAATGAATTGAACATAACTATCTCGGTTCCAGGGTGGTTTTGAACTCTTCCTTTATCGATATGGCCGCTTTCCATCTTGGGTCTGTCATTGGGAAGTCTCTCCTGAAATGCGCACCCCTTGATTCTTCCCTGGCAAGGGCAGATGTCGCTATGCATCGTAGAACATGGGCCATGTTCCTTGTCTGGAAGTACTGTTCAAGGTCGCTGAACGGCAGTGAGTTCAATCTTTTCAAGATATCATCCAGCTCCTCGATGGACCCTTTGATGCCGTCACCGTCCCTTACGATGCCCAATCTGTTCCAAGCGAGCTCTCTGAGCGATTCTATGATGTCCTCTCCGTCCGTTCCGAATTCCTTTGGCAGGGATTCGATGAAGTCGTTGGCCTCGGCCTCGACATGGTCGTGTCCCCTCGCGAACTCGGCGGCGCTCTCGCCCGCGATGTCGCCGAACACGAGGGTCTCCACAAGCGCATTGCCTGCCAACCTGTTTGCCCCATGGACGCCCCCTGCGCACTCGCCGCAGGCATAAAGCCCCTCTACCCCCGTGCTGCAGTCGTTGTTTATCTTCACGCCGCCCATGAGAAAATGGCAGGCCGGTCTGACAGGAAGGGATTCCTTTCTCAGATCCGTTCCTTTTTTCTTGAAGAAGTCGAGCTCGGCCTTGTATTTTTCCTCCAAGACAGAGGGAGGGACATCCCTGCAGGACATCAGCGCCCCGCCTTCCACACCCCTTCCATCTGCATCCTCGGAGAATATCGCCTGTGACATCTTGTCCCTTGTGGTCATCTCCATGAGCTCCGGATCATACCGACCTATGAATCTCTCGCCCTTGCTGTTTAGCAGTATGGCGCCGTCAGTGAATATGAATGGCAGGACCAGATAGGAGCTTAGGGCCACAGTGGGAAAGAACTGGACATATTCCATATCCACAAGGGGCGCCCCGGCATCATGTGCAAGGAAGTATCCATCGCCCACGATGCCCTTTGGGTTTGTGGTGCTCCTGTAGAGTTTTCCTCCGCCGCCTGTGGCAAGCACCACCGCCTTGAAGTTTATCTGGATGAACTCATCACCATTATGAGCCACAGCGCTTACCGCCCTGCCTTCATCCTTAAGGATCTTCACGACACCATATCCGATGGCCATGTCTATGTCGCTTTTGCCGACCACACTTGCCAGGGCGGTTGGGATCGCCTTGCCGCAACCTGGCCCAGGAGGGTCTATCTTCACGGTCCTTGCCACGCTGTTGCCACCCGAGAGATCAAGAACCAGTCCTCCGTCTCTCTCCAGGAAGTTTACCCCGATGTCCCTGAGCGACAGAACGGCGTCCCTTGCGTTGTCTGCCAAGGTCCTTGCCAGGAGGGGGTCCGCCACACCTCCCGATCCCTTGATAATGTCATTGTAATACAGGTCCGGCGAGTCTTCCCTGGAGAAGGGGCCGTTCAATATGCCCTCTGATATCAGGCTGCATCCGCTCTTCCCCGGAACGCCCTTGGACACCATCATCACGTTATCGGCCTTTCTCCTTGCCGACAGTGCCGCCCTGAGGCCGGCTATGCCTCCGCCCACGATCAATACATCTGTGAATATGATGCGCATTTTCATCACATGTAAGGTCTTGGCAGCTTCAAATAAAAACTTTATAATCACTTCTACTTTGTCCACAGGCATCTTGCGGCCTATGTCAGGACCAAACCTCATCGAACTTTCAATTCCAATGCCCTGTCCTAGAAATCAGGGGACATAGGGGAAAGAGGGGGGCACTGATTTAAATATATCCAAATCTTATAGTAAGGAGGTGTTACATTGAGCGATAAAATTGCTTATTGTGGAATAGACTGTGGTGCGTGTCCCGCCCTCATCGCAACTGTGAACAATGATCTCGTCGCCAAGGAAAAGGTCGCAAATGAATGGTCGTCTGAAGAGTTCCACCTATCCCCCAAGGACGTGAATTGCCTTGGGTGCAGGTCAGATACCCTCATAAGCTTTGCCAAGGCGTGCCCAACCCGCCTATGCGCCATGGAAAGAGAGGTCGAATATTGTGCCTTTTGCAAGGATTACGTTTGTGACAAGCTGGAACCTGTCTTCAAGATGTGTCCCGATGCGAAAGACACGTTGGAAAAAATGAGATGACCTTTGGCACACCCTGCCAAGAACTGATGATGGTCGCTCCTTAAGACGGTCTATTCGTACATGACGTCAGGGTTGGGACCGTACCTTCTTCCCTCGTCTAGGGAGTCAAGGAGTTCCATATCCCCATTGTCTATCTCGAAGTCGAATATCATGGCGTTCTCTGCCATCCTGTCCCGATGGGTGGACTTTGGTATGGTCACGACCTCGTGTTGTATGTCCCAGCGGAGAAGGATCTGGGCTTCCGTTTTCCCATATTTGGCAGCCAGTGTCTTCAGGAGCCCGATATCCTTGAAGTTGCCCTGCATCAGGGGGCTCCATGCTTCGGTCTGTATCCCAAATTCCTTGCATTTCTCCAACAGCGCCCCCTGATATAGTTGTGGATGGAACTCTATCTGATTTACGGCAGGTTCAACGTCAAGCGATGAATACAGCTCCTCCAGATGGCGCGCAAGGAAGTTGCTCACACCTATCGCGCGCGCTTTCCCTTCCATGTATATTTTCTCCATGGCCTTCCAAGTGTCCTTTACCAACCCCCTTCGTGGCCAGTGGACCAGATAGAGGTCCACATATCCTGTGCCCAATCTGGACAGGCTTTTGTCTAGGGCGCTTAATGTGCCTTCGTAACCTTGCTCGCTTACCCAGACCTTTGTTGTTATGAATAGTTCATCCCTTTTCAATCCGCTATCTGCAATGGCCTTTCCGACACCTGTTTCGTTCCTGTAGTAGGATGCGGTGTCTATGCTCCTGTAACCGATTTTCAGGGCGCTCATGACGGAGTGTTCTACCTCTTCCCCATCAGGTATCCTGAAGGTGCCAAATCCCAACATTGGCATCTTGACGCCGTTTTTGAGGGTTGCCACTTCCCCATCTTCAACATCCAATTGACCCATGACACTACAATGTCCCAATCATTAATATAATATGTCGTCTAGGAAATGGTGGTGATAACAATGGAAAAGGAGAGACTAGGGTCCAATCCGTTCGTATTTCCCATGCCTGCGGCGATCGTCGGGGCGAATGTTGATGATAGGCCGAACTTCATGACGATCGCATATTGCGGCGTTGTTAATTCGGGCCCCACAATGGTGGCGATAGGCACGAATCCCTCACATCACACCAGGAAGGGCATAGAGGCTAACGGCACCTTCAGCGTCAACATACCTGATGATGAGCTCGTAGGGAAGACGGACTACATAGGCATCTACTCGGGCAAGGATGTGGACAAGTCGGAGCTTTTCGACGTCTTTTATGGAAAGCTGGGAAACGCGCCGCTGGTAGGGGAATGCCCCATAAATCTCGAGTGCAAGGTAGTGAAATCCCTTGAACTCGGGGGAATGGACGTCATCTACATCGGAGAGGTGGTCGAGACATACTGTCGGAAGGACGTGATGACCAACGGGCTGCCTGATATCGGCAAGATAAGGCCGCTGATCTACGCTCCCGGTTCAAGACAATACTGGACGATTGGCAAGAAATTGGCAGACGCTTGGAATGTGGGCAAGGAGATTTGATAGTTCAAAAAGATTAATAAGTTGATATAATCAATTAGCATGATGAACAACCTCTTGATAGATGACATGGCGAAGGATCCGCAGTCACGGTCACTAGGACGCATCATCTCGGCAATATGCAGGTACAGCAGGCTGTACCTGACATCAGAGCTAAGGGATCATGACCTGATGGTCATACCCCTCTACATCCTTCATAGTCTCTCCAACGATTCTTGGGTCAAGCAGGAGGACCTCATCCTTCAGCACGGCGTTGACAAGGCGGTGATGACCAGGGCCCTTGCTAAACTTCAAAGAAAGAAGTATATCGAAAAGATACAGGACCCAGGGGATCGCAGGGCCTTTCTTGTGAGACTGACAGACCGAGGTTTCAACCTGAAGGTGCAGACAAGGGACATACTTCAGGTGTTCAATGAACAGATCCTAAGAGACTTCAACGAGGATGAGACCAAGATGCTGTTCGACTTCCTTGACAGATTGCTTATCAACTCTATCAGGTCTCTTGAGGAAAGGGGATGAAGAAGGACACAAGCGGCGTGAAACTACTGAGGGGCGACCCTAAGAAGGCAGTGCTGAAACTGTCCATCCCCATGATAGTGGCCATGTCAGTCCAGACCATATACAATTTTGTCGATGCCATCTGGGTATCGGGCCTTGGACCTGATGCGCTTTCTGCCGTTGGCTTCTTCCTTCCGTTCTTCTATGCCTTGATGGCCCTTTCCAACGGGATAGGCATGGGTGGCAGCGCCGCCCTGTCAAGAAGGATAGGCGCGAACGACCCCAAGGGCGCGGACAGCGTGGCGAATCATTCCATGGTGCTATGCGTAATAGCGGCGGCGGCGTTCTCGCTTCCGACGACGCTTCTTGCGGAACAGATATTCAGATTCCTCGGCGCTGGCGATGTCACGCCCCTTGTGGTATCGTACTCAAGGGTGCTTTTTGGCGGGTCCATCATAATGTTCTTCACGAACGTTGCGAACTCTCTGCTTAGGGGCGAGGGCGATACGAAGAGGGCCATGTATGCAATGGTGCTTGGCTCCGTCCTTAACATATTTCTCGACCCTGTCTTCATATATACCCTGGACATGGGCGTTGCAGGCGCGGCATGGGCCACTCTGATATCGATGGCGGTCTCGGCCGTCATACTTTTCTATTGGCTGATGGTCAAGAAGGATTCCTACGTGTCCATAAGGATGCGCGAGTTCAAGCACGACATGGCCATATCCAGGGACATACTCAGGGTGGGCCTGCCCTTCGCCATGCAGCAGATGTCGATGTCCATCATGGTGTTCATGCTCAACGGCATCGTGGTGAGCGTGGGTGGCACGGATGGCATAGCGGTGTACGGAACTGGGTGGAGGGTGGCCACACTGGCCACGTTGCCGAGCATAGGGATGGCATCGGCGGTGACCGCCGTGACGGGCGCCGCATATGGGATGCGCTCGTACGAAAAGATAAGGGTTGCCCATTTATATGCGGTCAAGATGGGCGTATTGATGGAGGTCTGCATCGCGGCCTTCACGTTCCTGTTGGCGCCGCAGATAACCGCCCTTTTCACACAGGCCGAGAGCAGTGCCAGGATATCGGGCGAGCTCATCAACATGTTGCGCATCATGTGCCTTTATTATGTGGCCATACCTTTCGGCATGTTGTCATCCTCAACGTTCCAAGGCATGGGCAAGGGAATCAACTCTCTTTTCGTCACGATATGGCGGACCCTTGTCCTTACATGCATTTTTTCCTATGTGTTTGCCATAACGATGGGCATGGGTCTCGGGGGCGTATGGTATGGAAATGTTGTGGGCAATGCAGTTGGCGCCATGACGGCCTTCACGTGGATAAAGATAACGATAAGGAACTGGGGAGAAAAGCTCAAGGACCCCCTTCTCTCGACCGGCCCTTCCCAGATGTGATATCAATAACCGGACAAGCTCGCCAGCGCAAAGAATAAAATGCTGTCCCCAGATACACCTATGGTAATGATCATGCAATACAGGACTGTCCCTAAGAACGGAGATAAGCTTTCTGTGCTGGGTTTCGGGTGTATGAGGCTTCCCGAGAGGAACGGACGGATAGATCCAAAGGCCGCCGCTGAACAGATCCATCACGCCATTGACAACGGTGTGAACTTCATCGACACCGCCATGCCATATCATTATGGGGCCAGTGAACCTTTCATTGGCAAGATATTGGAGGGTGAGTACAGGGAAAGTGTAAAGCTCTGCACCAAGCTTCCACCATGGTCTGTGAAGAAAAGGGACGACATGGACGACCTGCTGAACAGCCAGCTGATGCGATTGAGGACCGACCACCTTGATTACTATCTGGTCCACAATCTCAACAATGATAATTGGTCCAGAATGATGGACCTGGACATTTTGGACTTCCTGGATTCCATAAAACAGGATGGAAGGGCGACAAATGTGGGTTTCTCCTTCCATGGGGACATAAAACTGTTCAAACAGATAGTTGACGCATACGACTGGACCGCATGCCTTGTGATGTACAACTACATGGACACCCAGAACCAGGCGGGCAGCGAGGGGGTAAGATACGCGAGTGACAGGGATATCGCCGTTTTCGTGATGGAACCCCTCCGGGGCGGAAATCTCGCAGGCAGGGTGCCGGACAAGGTGAGGGCCATATGGGACTCGGCCGAGGTCAAACGTTCCCCCGCAGAATGGGCCTTTCGCTGGGTATGGGACCATCCCGAGGTCACTATGCTGCTGTCCGGCATGAACAGGATGGAACATGTAAAGGAGAACATAAGGATCGCGAACGATGTCCTGCCAAACAGCCTTAGCCAAGGCGAGAGGGACCTGATATCCAGGGCGAGGGAACAGTATTTTTCCCTGACGAAGATCGGATGCACAGGTTGCGGTTATTGCATGCCCTGCAAGTTCGGCGTGAACATACCTGCATGCTTTGAGACATACAACAGCAAATACCTTTTTGGCGACGGCAGGGCGAGAATGAACTATGCCCTCCGCGTCGGGGGAATGATGAGTGGGAGGGCCACCGCCTCCATGTGCACGAACTGCGGCAAGTGCATGACCCATTGCCCGCAACATCTTCAGATACCGGACCTTCTCAAGGATGTGAGGGACGAGTTCGAGGGACGAACGTTCGGGCCGTTCGTCTGGTCTGCCAGCAGATACCTTGCGCTCACCAGGTGGAGGAACATAAGGAGAGCAAGACGCTCTGCGGAGAACTTCATGCGGGGTGATGCTCAATGAAGGTCCTCTACTACGATTGCTTCTCAGGGATAAGCGGGGACATGAACATCGGTGCCATGATAGACCTTGGGTTGGACCGGGACATCCTCCTTGCGAATCTTTCAAGACTCGAGATCGAAGAGGAATACGAAATAGAGGTAAGAAAAGAGGGCCGGAACGGCATCACCGGAACCAGATTCGATGTCAGGCTCAGTGACAATCCAGACCATCACAGGTGCCTGGGCGATGTCGAGGACCTTATCAGATCGGCCAAGTACAGCGACTATGTAGAGGCCACAAGCCTTAACATCTTCAGGAGGATCGCCGATGCCGAGTCCAAAGTACATGGCGTGCCGCTGGAGGAGGTCCATTTCCACGAGGTCGGGGCAACGGACTCGATAATCGACATCGTCGGTTCTGCCATATGCTTGGAGATGCTAGATGTCCATAAGATCGTATCATCCCCCGTGGAGCTTGGCGGCGGTTTTGTTGACTGCCAGCACGGGAGGCTCCCCGTGCCCGCCCCTGCGACATGCGAGATACTCAGGGGCCTGCCAGTCACGAGGGGGGCGGTGGAACACGAGGCGACCACGCCCACAGGGGCCGCCATACTGGCCGAGACGGCTGACGAGTTTACGAGCAGCGCAGGGTTCACGATGGACGCCGTGGGTTACGGCGTCGGCAGACGAGACGGGAGGATACCTAATCTTCTGCGCCTCGTCCTGGGGGATGTCGAACCTGGGGAGATGGATTCCGCCCTGCTCTTGGAATGCAACATCGACGACATGAACCCGGAGCTCTATGGGAATCTGATGGAGGAGCTTTTCGAGGCAGGTGCTTCCGACGT
>Ga0116164_10000634_pt1 | contig 29210 bp, 19 predicted proteins | sample AD_UKC109_MetaG_FD_89888 | JGI IMG/M metagenome (GOLD analysis project Ga0116164, IMG submission 89888) | Active sludge microbial communities of municipal wastewater-treating anaerobic digesters from Hong Kong - AD_UKC109_MetaG | ecosystem: Engineered > Bioreactor > Anaerobic > Digestate... | reverse complement strand
TCGTTTGTTTCGTATTTTGCGGACAAAAAGAAAGAACAGCCCCGGACCGAAGGCCAGGAGGGCTACGGAAAGCCCCGCTACGATGGCGTAGTAGGTAAACAGGGGGGCGCAGCATTCCTGGCGATGCCGGGAGATGACGTGGCTGGGCAGAGCCACCAGAATTTCCAGAATGCTTCCCCGTAGAAGCCATGATGTGGCCCAGGCGAGAAAGGAATTCGGATCTTTCTCACCAAGATAACGGTAAAAGAGCCACCCCCAGAAAAACCAGAAAAGGCCCGGAAAAATCAGGATCAACCAGGAATAGAGAAAGGGGCTTGCCTTTTCTTCTCCCCAGAAAAGAAGTCCCAGGGAGAGAAGAAAGCCCCAAAAGAGCAAGCCCATGGGAAGGGATCCCAGAAGAGCCGCCGTAAGAAGACTGCGTTTCCCCGAGGGGCGACTGGAATCGGCCTTGGCGGGAATAAAAAGAAGAGCTCCCGCAGCAAGCATCAGAGGAAGAAAAACGGCTCCCAGAAAGAGAAGCACGATTCCCCGGGAAGCATGGAGATCCTTGAAAAACTCCAGATCCTTCCAGAGAAAAAGCCCGAAAAAGAAAAACCCGAGCACGCACATTCCGTAAAGGCCTACCGTAAGGAACGTCCAGCGTTTCATGAAATCCCTCCTTTTCAAAAAAAGTATCCCGAGGATAGGTTGAAGAGCCCCATCGAAGCTTACCGAAAAACATAGCATTTTCGGCTTCCCTGTATTTTCATATGCTCCGAAATCACCATTCCCGCCGGGGAGGAGCGAATTTTTTCAGAAAACGCTGATTCTGCTCGTGGGTTCCTACCACCGCCAGGTAATCCTCCGGGAGGAGTTGAAAGGCTCCGTCCAGAGTGGAGAAAAGTTCTTCCCCCCGTTTTACCGCTACCACCGAAAGACCGAACTCCTTCCGTATGGCGGATTCCGTCAGGGTCTTGTGCACCAGGGGACATTCCTCGTGGAGATAAAACCACTCCAAATTGATGAGGGACGTGGCGTTGCGCAGATCTGCCAGGGCTCTGTGTTCCGGAAGTTCCGCGAAAGGGCTCCAGGAGCTCAGCCGTCGCAAAGCTTCGATCTCTCGCAGAACGAGAGTTGCCGGAAGATCGAGCTGCAGCAGGGTCTGCCGGGCCATCTCCAGCCCCGATTCCAGTTCGGGGTTGATAATCCGGGTCGCTCCGTGCTGCTCCAGAAGGCGGCATTCTTCGGGCTCTTCTCCCCGGGCCAGAATGGGGAGCGTGGCGTTGTGCCTCCGTACCTTCTTGACCACCTCCAGAGTATCCATGCGTCCCGGAAGGGTGATAAGGAGCAGTTTCGCCCGGTTTACTCCGGCGGCCTCCAGCATTACGTCCTGTCCGGGATCTCCGTAGAGAAGGCGGAGCCCCTCTTTCCGTTCCCGCAAAAAGGTGGCGTGATGAGGTTCGATAATCACATAGGGGTGTTCCAGGCTTTGGAGAACGAGCCCTACCCGGGCTCCCAGGGGGCCTCCTCCGGCGATAATCACGTGGTTGGAAAGATCCGGAGATGCGGGAATTCTGCTGGCGGCTTCCGGGGATCTGCGCAGGCGTTTTATCAGGGAGTATGCGGGAGTGGTGAGCCCCGTAGCGAGAGGTCCCAGAAGCATGGAGAGCACCACCACGCTCAGGGCGGTGGAGTAGACTTTCTGTTCCAGGGCCCCGGATTCCAAGCCGTGTTGAAGCACGATGAAGGCGATTTCCGATATGGGGATCATGCCGAGAAACATGGCCAGGGGAATAACGTTGCGATAGCCGAAAAGCCTTCCGGTTCCTCCGAGGAGAAATCCTCTTGCCAGGGCTATGACGGTTAGAAGGGCCAGCACGGAGCCCAGGTTTTGCAGGAGAAAGGAGGGGTCCAGAAGCATGCCGATGGAGACGAAGAAGAGAAGCCCGAAGAGATCCCGCACGGGGACCAGGTCGGTCAAAGCGGCCCGGCCGTAATCGGATTCGCTCAGCACGAGCCCCGCGATGAAGGCCCCGAAGGCGAAGGAGAGATCCAGCCAATAGGTGACGTAGCCCACTCCGAGCCCCACTGCGGTGACGGTGAGCACGAAAAGTTCCCGGGATTCCCATCGAGCCACCCGTTGCATCAGCCGGGGGAGTACCTGGGATCCCGCGAAAAGCATGGTTCCCACGAAGAGCATCACCTTGAAAAGGGGCTGCGTAACTCCCCAGAAGGAAATGCCCGTAACGTTGAGATTCATGAGAATTACCATGAGGGGGATCACCAGGATGTCCTGAACGATGGACATGCCCAGCATGACCTGACTCGAGAGTGTTCCCATCTGTCCTCGGGAGGAGAGGGTTTTCAGAATTACCGCAGTACTGGAGGAGACCATGGCCGCAGCGAACCAGAGGGAGGATGAATTGCCCCACTCCATATAATGCCCCAGCCCGTAAAAGACGAGAAACGTAAGGCCCACCTGAAGGGCGGAGCCTCCCAGGGCGATGCCCTTGATGGGTTTCAGGCTTTTCAGGGAAAATTCCAATCCCAGGGAAAAGAGCAGAAGGGCTACGCCGATCTCCGCGAGCTGTTCCACCTGGGATACTTCGGAAACCGTAATACCCCCGGTGAAAGGCCCTACGGCGATTCCCGCCAGGATGTACCCGATAATGAGAGGTTGGTTGAGTCTTCTTGCGGCGAAGCCTCCCAGAAGCCCCGCGATGACGATGATGATAAGATCCGTGGCGATACCCATGCAATCCCCTCTCTTCCCAGAAAATGGTTTTTTGTTTTCTTCGTTTTCCGGAGATCCCGAAAAGTCGCGTTTTGCGATCTTCCGGAAATCTTTCGAAAAACAAGTATAATGCTCTTTCGGGTTTCCTGTCGAGGAATTCGGGGTTTACGGAAAGCTGGGAGCATACTATTCTTTTATATGGGAAAATGTGTGAAATGTTTCCGTATCCTTCGAAAAGATTCTTTCTTCTTTACATGCGTCCCCATGGGTTTCTCCGGTTTAGAGCCGGGGAAAAATCCGAGCTTCCGAAAAAAGTTTTTTCGAATACCCCAGAATAAGGAAGCTTCGCATCGAAAAAAGGAGGCCCCCATGAATACCCTTTTTGCGATACCCCGTCCCGAGAACGAGCCGGTGCTTTCCTACGCTCCGGGAACGCCCGAAAGGGAAGAGATGAAGAAGGCTCTGAAGGCCCTCAAAAAAGATCCTCCGGAAATTCCTCTCATTATCGGAGGAAAAGAGGTGACCACTGGAGACATTGGAGAGATTCGGCTTCCTCACGATCATGAAATTCTGGGAGCTACCTTTCACAAGGCGGGGCCCCGGGAGGTGGAAGCCGCGGTGGAATCCTGCCGGGAGGGCTGGCGTTCCTGGTCGCTCCTCCCCTGGGAAGAGCGGGGGGCGGTTTTCATGAAGGCTGCGGAGCTCCTGGCCGGAGAGAGGCGTTTCCTGGTAAACGCCGCCACCATGCTGGGGCAGAGCAAGACGGTGCACCAGGCGGAAATCGATGCGGTATGCGAACTGGTGGATTTCCTGAGGTTCAATGTTTATTTTATGCAGCAGATCTACGCCACCCAACCGGATCAGGCCCGGGGAGTGTGGAATATGATGGATTACAGGCCCCTGGAAGGATTCGTTTTCGCGGTAAGCCCCTTCAACTTTACTTCCATCGGAGGTAATCTGGCCTCGGCTCCGGCGCTCATGGGCAATACGGTGCTTTGGAAACCCGCTTCCACCGCGGTGCTCTCGGCTTACGAAATCATGCGGATTTTCCTGGATGCGGGGCTTCCTCCGGGGGTTATCAACTTCGTCCCCGGGGATTCCCGGATCATGGGGGAGGCGGTGCTTTCGCATCCCGAACTGGGAGCGGTGAACTTCACGGGATCCGATGTCACCTTCCGCCACATATGGAAAACCGTGGCATCGAACATGGAGGAATATCGCAACTATCCCCGGGTGGTGGGAGAGACCGGAGGAAAGGATTTCGCGGTGGTGCACGGATCCGCGGACATTCCCGCCACCGCCACGGCTCTCGTTCGGGGGGCCTTCGAGTACCAGGGGCAGAAATGTTCCGCCACCTCCAGGGCCTACGTGGCTTCCTCCCTCTGGGAGCCCCTCTTTGCGGAGATGCGGCGCCAGCTTGATAGAATATCCCTGGGAGATCCCGAGAACTTTCGCCACTTCATGGGGGCTCTTATCGACAGAAAGGCCTTCCGGAGAGTGCAATCTTTTCTGGAGGCCGCCGCAAAGAGCGATGCCGTGGATTTGCTTTACGGAGGAAAGGCGGAGGATCGGAAAGGATACTTCGTGGAGCCCACCGTCTTCCGTACTCGGGACCCTCGGTTTCTTCTCATGGAAGAGGAAATTTTCGGTCCCGTTCTTACGGTGTACGTCTATGAAGATTCCCGGTACGAAGAAGTGCTTCATCTCTGCAACGAAACCTCTCCCTACGGCCTCACCGGAGGCATCTTCGCCAAAGACCGATGTGCTTTGGAAAGAGGCAAAGAGGTGCTGCGTTATGCCGCGGGCAATTTTTATGTCAACGATAAAACCACCGGGGCCGTGGTGGGACAGCAGCCCTTCGGCGGCGGCCGGGCTTCGGGTACCAATGACAAGGCGGGATCCATGCACAATCTCCTGCGGTGGACCTCCATGCGGACCATCAAGGAAAATTTCGCTCCCCCCGGGGATTTCGCCTATCCTTATATGGAGGAGACGGAATAAATACGGAATTTTCGGGAAAAACCGCCTTTTTGCCGTGTAAACCCGGGCTTTTTTCGAAAAGTGCCGAAGATAACGGTATAATGCTGAAAGAATAGCATCCCGGAGGGAGGGGAAGCCATGCCGGGAGAATCGTCTCGCATTCGCAGAAAGAAAAATACCGGAGAAAGCCCGAGCCCTGGAGCCCTGAAAATCACCCGGGGTAAGGCTGGAAAGGGAACTTCTCCCGAAGAGCTTCCGGAAGAGGGCTTCGAAGGTTCCGAAGAATCCCGGAAATTCTCTCCTCACTATTTTTCCCGTTCCGGTCTTTTCGGAGAGATCATGGAAAAACTCCCCCTCGGTATCATGGGCCGGGATATGACCGGCGGAGGGCGCTACGTCTTCTGGAACGTCTTTATGGAGGAGCTTACGGGAATTTCCCGGAAAAGCATCCTTCATCATCCGGGAGACTCGGTGCTGCCCCGGGAGCTTCAGGAGCTTTTCCAGGAGCAGGATGCCCGGGTCATGCGGGAGGAGCGTTCCCTGGATTGCGGCCTGGTTCCCTTTCCCGGAGTGGCGGGAGCGAGAATTCACATGGTGAAGATTCTCTTCCGAGAAAGCCATACGGGGCATCGCCTGGTGGTCAGCATTCTTCAGGATCTTTCCCGCCAGGCTTTGCTGGAAGGGCGGCTTCGCTATGCGGAACGCACCGCGGGGCTTCTCCGGGAGTATGGAGAGCGGGTAAGCCGGATCCTTCGAGGAACTCTGGAGCAGGGAGGAGAGAGTAGTCCCTTTCGGGAGCAACTTCTTCAGGCTCTTATGCTCACGAAAAGAATGGGGGGCGAGGAGGATGTCCTGGAAGCATCTCCGGGAACTGCGGAGCAACGATCGGAGCAGGCTCCTTCCGAGAAGGCGCTGCCCCGGGTGTATCTTTTGGAGCGGGACGCCACGGTGAGAGCCTTCGCTTTGCGAACTCTCCAATGGGAAGGATGGCCGGTGCGTACCGCGGAAAATCTGGAGGAGCTCGTGCACGCTCTGGAGGAGGAAAATCCCGAAGACGGGCTCTTTCTCCTGGGGCACGAAGATCTCGATTTCCCTCGGGGAGTTCCGGGAAAAGCGGTCGTTCTGAGAGGTGAGGGAATGTCCCGAAAAAGCATGGACGAATGCCGCCGGAGGGGGTACGAAATCTGTCCCAAGCCCTTCGCGGCCTGGGAACTCCTGGAAAGTTTGCGGCGCTGTGCCGCCGGGAGCGTGGGAGAGAAGGCTTCTTTCGGGGAAGAAATATAGGAACACACCTGATTATCCGAGGGGGGAGAAAAAGGTGCGCATACTTTTTGGCGGAAAGGTTTTTGAACGATTATGGGAGTTTATCGAACCTCTCTTTGCGGGGCACGAGCTGCAGGCGGCAGACAAGGATCGCTTTCCCGAGGTTCTTCCCTGGGCGGAGGTCCTGATAACGCCCCCCATGAAGATCGATGCCTCCCTGCTGGATTACGGAAACAATCTCCGGCTCCTTCATCAATGGGGAACGGGAGTGGAAGGGATCGATCTGGAAGCGTGTGCCGCCAGAAACATTCCGGTTTGCAACGTTCCCTCCCGGGGAACGGGGAACGCGGAAAGCGTGGCGGAATTTGCGCTTTTGCTGATGATGCTTCTTGCCCGCCGGTGGCCCCGGTGCCAGGAAAACCTTTTGAAAGGGCGCCTGCATGCTCCCCGTGGAATAGCCCTATGGCAAAAGCGGGCTTGTGTGGTAGGGTTGGGCAATCTCGGTGAATGCTTGGTGGAGCGCCTTCTCGGCATGGGGATGATGGTGCGGGGCGTAAACCGGACTCTTAAAGAGGAGTTTTCTCATTGGGGGCTGGAGAACGTCTATCCCCTGGATCGGTTGGAGGAGGCTGTGGAGGATTGCGATTTCGTGCTTCCCGCTCTTCCCCTGTCTCCGGAAACCTTTCATCTCATGAACGCCCGTATCTTCCGGGCCATGCACTCCCGCGCCTTTCTAGTCAACGTGGCTCGGGGGGACGTGGTGCATCCCGGGGATCTCGAAGAGGCCCTGCACAAAAAGATCATTGCCGGATATGCCACGGATGTCTTCTGGAAGGAGCCGGTGGATCCCGAACATCCTCTGCTCAAACTTCCCAACGTGATTGTCACGCCCCATGTGGCGGGAGTGACGGATGCTTCCAACCGGGGCATAGCGTCCTACGTCGCTGCGAATATCCATCGTCTTGAAACGGGAGAGCCCCTGCTTTCCCGCATGGATAAACCGAATACAGAACAAGGAGGAGTCGTTTCTTGAGGCCCGAAGATCATTGTCCAGGATGTATGAACGTTCACCGGGGAGACGGTCCCTGTCCCTACTGCGGCACCTCCCGGGGGGACCTTTCCAAAAATACTCTTGATCTGCCTGCAGGTACGGTCCTCGAGGGACGTTATTTTCTCGGGAAACCCCTGTGGAGCAGTTCTTTCGTGGTGGCTTACATAGGATGGGATTCCAGCCGTTCCGAGCGGTGCGTGCTGGTGGAGTATCATCCCCAGAGCCTGGTACGCCGGGTCCCGGAGAGGAAACTCGTTCTTCCCATCACACCCGCCAGGGCCGAGGCCTTTCAGGAGGGGCGTGAGCTTTTCCGGAAAGAATCGGAGCTTTTGCTCTCCTTGAAGGAAAACGCTCCCGCAGTGCGGCTGTGGAACCTTTTCGATTTTGGCGGCAGCGTATGGCGGGTAACGGAACATGTGGAGGGGCGCCCCCTGGGAGAGTTCCTTCAAAATCTCGAGAAACCCCTTCCCTGGGAACAGGCGTACCGGCTTCTCTCTCCACCGGCGGTTCTCCTGAGTGAGGCTATCGAAAAACATGGGATTTCGGATAACCTCGGCCCTTGGTCGCTTTTTGTGCGTAGCCAGGATCGGTCCTTTCTGTTCTCCGATTTCGGCTCCTTCCGCCGGGATTGGGACGAGGCCCGGGAGCAGTTTTTCCCTTATCCCCTGGGAGGATACAGTCCCTTCGAATTCTACCGGGGCCAGGAGCCTTCCGAAAGGAGCTCCCTCTTTACCCTGGCATCCCTCCTGTTCCGCATGAGCACAGGAGAATTTCTTACGGATCCCGTACAGTGGATCGATACGGAAATGGCCCTTCCCCGGGAGGACCTGGAGCGCATTCCGCCTACTCTGCGGGAGATCTTGCTCCGGGGGCTCGCCTTCCGTCCCGAGGATCGCTTTGCCCGAATCGGGGAATTTTGGTCTCTCCTGGGAAAAGCCCTGGGAGAGGAGGATCCCTTCGGCGAGACCACGCTTTTTTCACCGGAAGAGGGAAGCCTCTCCGAGGACGGCTATTCCCTGCCTTCCCGGGATTCTCTTGAAGAACTTCCTCTTCGGGGAAGCGGCGAGGATCTCCCGGTTCCCGAAGAGCTTCGCAAGGATCTTGCTGGAGAAGAGGCGAAATCCGGAGAATTCGAGAAAGCCCCGGAGCCGGAGAAAGAGCCGCCACAGGGGCATGAAGAGGAGGAAAGAGAACCGGAAGAAGAGGAGCCCGAAGTTTTTCGGATTCCCCGGAAACCTTTGGATGAAGAGCCCTCTCCGGGAGTCTCTGTGGAGGAGGAGCGAGAAATTTTCGAGGAACCCCGGGAGGAACATTCCTATTGGCTTATCGGTCTTTCTCTCGGCATGGTGCTTCTTCTCCTTCTCGGTACTGCGGGAATTCTGCTTTCCAAACAAGACACCCTGCGTCGGTTGATACAACAACTTCGAGGGAATGCCGTGGAGCAGGTGGACCCGGTGGTACTGAACGAACGAGGAGGAGATTACTACTACGGCAGAAACGGAGTCTCCCGGGATTACGGGGAGGCGGCGGATTTTTACGCCCAGGCGGCGGATCTCGGATATCCCGCCTCTCAGTTTAATTACGGTGTGCTGCTTTACTTTGGCCGGGGCGTTTCCGAGGATAAGGAGGGTGGAATCTCCTGGATCCGCCGAGCCGCATTGCAGGAGCTCCTTCAGGCGGAAGAATTCCTTCGCAAACGGGATATCCCCCTGGAAGTACCGAGGGAAGATGTTTCCCGGGATGAGGATCTCTCCGGCGGGGTAGGCTCCTCGGTCGCTTCGGGGGAAAACCCTTCTCCTACCCCCGAAGAGAAGGAGCTGTCCGGGGAAGGCCCGACATCCCGGGATCTTCCCACTCCCACTCCTACCATTACTCCTACTCCCGAACCCACCCCCACTCCTACGCCGGAAGATCTGGTTTTCCGGGGCAAAACGCTTATGGATTCCGGAGAAGAGGCCCGGGGGCTCGAGGTGTTCGAAAAAGCCTATGAACGAGGCAGCGGCGAGGCCGCCTTCTGGATCGGTAAAGCCTACGTGGAAGGCAAGGGAGTAGAGCCCAATTTGGGGAAAGCGGCGCTCTGGTTCAAGCGGGGAAGCGAAAAGGATCACGACCACTCCAAGGCCATGCTTTATTACTTGAACCCGAAAAAATTCGAGGAGTATCGTTCTCTTTATCTGGAGTTCTATCCTCCCACCCCGACGCCGACTCCGGAACCTACGGCCACGCCTACCCCGGAACCCACGCCGACTCCGGAACCTACGGCCACGCCGACCCCGGAGCCCACGCCGACTCCGGAACCTACGGCCACGCCGACTCCGGAACCTACGGCCACGCCTACCCCGGAGCCCACGCCGACTCCGGAGTCCACGCCGATTCCGGAACCTACGGCCACGCCTACCCCGGAGCCCGCGGATACCTCCGAAGCTCTCCAAACAGGCTCTCCTTCGATCACTCCAGGCCCCGAAATCCTTCCGGGTTTTTCTCCCGAAGGAGAGAAGCCCGTCTCCCTCCGGCTTACGCCGGAGGAGCACTTTCTTTTGGGAGAACAGCTTTTTCGGGAGAGAGATTATGAAGAAGCCCGAAAAGAGTTCCGGCTCGCCGCAGAACAGGGACATCGGGAAGCCCGGTATGCTTTGGGAATGCTTCTCCTGAACGATTCTTCCCGGGAGAGCGCTGTCTCGGGAATGGAATTCATCCGTCTTGCGGCAATCCAGGGACATGTGGAGGCCAAGTACGAACTTGCCCGGGGATACGCTTCGGGAAAAGGAGTGGAACAAGATCAGGAACTTGCGGAACGATGGTATAAAAGGGCTGCCGAGAGCGGAAGCCCTCGGGGACAATATTATTTTGCGGAGAAGTACTACCGGGGATTGGGTACTCCGGTAAACTACAGTGTGGCCGCATCCTGGATGAAACAGGCTGCGGAAAGGGGATATGCTCCGGCCCAGAAGGAATACGGAGATATGTGTGCTCGCGGGCATGGCGTTCCCTGGAGTGAAAAGGAAGCCGCCGCATGGTATGCCCGGGGAGCGGATCGGGGATATGCTCCGGCGCTTCATATGCTTGGCCGATGCTATCTCGATGGCAAGGGGGTGGACAAGGATCCCTCCCGGGGAGCATCGCTTTTGAAGAAAAGCGCCGCCGAGGGATATGCCCCGGCCCAGGTCGATCTGGGCGTGCTCTACTGGGATGGTCAGGGGGTGTCCCGGGACGACGAAAAAGGGGTGGAGTATTTCCGGGCTGCCGCCGCGAAGAATTCCCCCTCCGCCCAGTATTATCTGGGCCGGGCTTATGAAGAAGGCCGAGGCGTTCCGAAAAAGGATGGGGAGTCATCTCTCGAATGGTACCGACGGAGTGCCGAAGGGGGGAGCCCCGAGGCTCAGTACAGCCTGGGACTTTTTTATTTTTACGGGAGAAACGTAACGGAAAATCGCCTGGAAGCGGAAAAATGGCTGCGCAAAGCTGCGGATCAGGGACATGGAGAGGCCAAGAAGTTTTTGCAGAGCTATTATTGAGGCATTTCGCTTTTTTCAGGAAGATTTTATGCGTAACTATCTGCGGTACTTCTATGTGGGGCTCTTTGAAAAGCTGAAATCGAGGAGGGAAGAGGGTTGCAGAAAAAAAGATTTGAGCGAACAGAAAAGGAAGGCCATGACGTCGGCGTCCCCGAAGAAAAGGAGAGGGTTTTGTCTCGGGAAGAATCTTTTTACGCTCCGGTGGAGGTAAACGAACCCTACGAAGGACCTCCTCCCCGGAAAGAGGACGGTTCTTCAAGGGGGAACGAGAAGCCTTGGAGCGGCTATGAGCCGGAGTGCACTCTGGAATCTTCCCGGGCATGTTTCCCGGTGCAGCGGGAAAACATCAGGCCTCCCGAAATATACCGGGGCATTCTGGGGGGAACCAACCGGTGGCTGGATATGGCTTGCAAGGAGGCGCTTCGTTCCGCCCAAACCGGAGGAGGTCCTTTCGGGGCGGTGCTCCTGCAGATCGACGATGAAACGGGAAAGGTGTTGCGTTACTGGAAGAATCATAACCACGTGACGGAGTGGAAAGACCCCACGGCGCATGCGGAAATTTCCGTTATCCGCCGGGCCTGCAGCGATTTGGGGGTATTTCACCTTGCCCGCATATCCCGGAAGGAAGCGTCGCTTTCCCAGGAAGGTGCCTTTTCACACTGCGAGCTCTATTCCAGTGCGGAGCCTTGTCCCATGTGCTACGCTGCCATCTGCTGGGCCCGGATTCCGGTTCTGGTTTTCGGAGCCACCCGGTTCGATGCCGCTGCGGAGGGCGTGGAGTTCAGCGACGCTGCCATATACGAGGAGATGGCCCTTGCCTACGGAGAGCGCGGAGCTTTTCGGAAAATCCTCCAGGGAGAGAGCTCTTATTCTCTGGATGCCTTCAATTATTGGAAACGCTCGGAGAAAATAGAATACTGATCTTCCGTCCAAGAGAACAAGGCTATATCCGAGAGCCCCGGCATTCTCACCGGGGCTCTCGGATGGATGAAGGATGGGGATCGTGAAAATTTTTACGGGAAAGTGACCATATTGCGGTAGCGCGGATAGGGCCAGAAATCTCCTGCCATAAGAGCTTCCGCCCGCTCCGAAAGCTGGCGGGTTTTTTCCATGAGAGGCAGGGCCTCATGGGTAAGACGGTTTGCCTGTTCTTCCAGAGAGAGATTTTCCAGGCTCTGCTGCAGAGATTCCAAAAGGAGAATGGTTTCCAGGAGCTTGTTCTTCAACTTCCCGAACTCCAGAAGCATCTCTCCCCAGGGGCCTTCCCGAAAGCTTTCCGGGAGATGGGAAAGGCTCTCCCCCTCCAGGGAAATCTGTCGGGAGAGAGCCGGAAGAACTCCTTCCCGTATCATGTTTACCAGAACTCCTATTTCTATGTCCGTGGTGTTCACGTACTGTTCGAGACGAATATCGTGGTACGCGAAAACTTCCCGTTCGGTCATAACGTTCAAATCTCGCAGAAGAGCCCGGTTTTCCGGGTCCAGATAGAGTTTCAGCCCTTCCGGAGTGGACTCGGCTATGGGGAGCCCCCGCCGGATGGCCTCTTCCATCCATTCTTTACTGTAGCAATTTCCTTCGAAACGGACCTTTTTGCTCTCCAGAGTGGCATGCCGGATGGCCTTGAGCGCCGCTTCCTGGAGATCCGCGGTTTGCATCTCTTCCTCCATGATACGGGTCATCTCGTCGATTCCCCAGGACCAGGCCGCGAAAATCGCCGTGAGAGGGCCTGCGATGGACTGGGAGGCTCCGGGAGCCCGGAATTCGAACTTGTCCCCCGTGAAGGCGATGGGAGCGGTGCGGTTGCGGTCCGTGTTTTCCGCCAAAATACAGGGAAGCCGGTTCAATCCCAGGTCCACCTCGCATTTGGTGGAAAACTGTTCCGGCAGCCCCTCCTCGATATCCTCGAGGATCCTGGTGAGAAGCTCTCCGAGATAGACGCTCATCACCGCCGGAGGCGCTTCATTGCCTCCCAGGCGGTGCATGTTGCCGGGATTGGCGATGCTTGCCCGGAGCAGTCCTCCGAATTTGGATATTCCCAGAAGCATCCCTCCGAGAAAAACGAGAAACTGCAAGCTTTTTTTAGGGTTGTTTCCCAAAGGTTTCAGGAGATTCCGCCCCTCGCTGTCCTGGAGGGAAAAATTGACGTGCTTGCCGTTGCCGTTCAATCCCGCAAAGGGTTTTTCGTGCAGCAGAAGTCGGAAACCGTGTTTTCGGGCTATCTTACGCATCACTTCCATGAGAAGCTGGTTCTGGTCCGTGGCGAGATTGGCTTCGGAGAATTGGGGAGCGAACTCGAACTGTCCCGGAGCCACTTCGTTATGCCGGGTCCGGAGGGGAAGTCCGAGCCGGGACATCGCCTCCTCCACCTCCTCCATGAAAGAAAGCACCGAGGGATTGATGGCTCCGAAATAATGATCTTCCATTTGCTGAGCCTTGGGAGGCAGGGTTCCCAAGAGGGTACGGCCGCAGAGCAGAATGTCCGGCCGTTGCTGGGCGAGATCTTCCCGAACGAGGAAAAATTCTTGTTCCGGTCCCACGGTGGGGCATATCCATTTGATTCCCCGGTTTCCGAAGAGACGTACAAGCCGGAGAGCCCGGTTTTCCAGGCCGCTGATGGCCTTGAGAAGAGGGGTTTTCATGTCCAGGGGAGTGCCGTCGTAGGAGAAAAAGACCGAAGGAATGCAGAGAGTGCCTCCCCGTTCCGTCTCTATGAGAAAAGCGGGGCTTGTGGGATCCCATGCGGTATATCCCCGGGCTTCGAAGGTGGAGCGCATTCCTCCCGAGGGAAGGGAGGAGGCATCGGGTTCGCTGAGAATAAGCTCCTTTCCTGAAAAGGATTCCAGGGGGATTCCTTCCCTGTCCAGGTTGAGAAAGGACATGTGTTTTTCCGCGGTGAGTTCCGTGCGGGGGTGGAACCAGTGGGTGTAATGCGTGGCTCCTCGGGAGATGGCCCATTCCTTCATGGCCATGGCGATGATGCTTGCCTCCTGGTGATCCAGCTTTTCCTTTCCCTCGGTGGCGGCGAGAAGCTTGGCATACACATCCTTGGGAAGCCTCTCCCCCATGGCCTTGCGGTGGAACACGTTCTGATTGAAAAGTTCCGATGGGCGTTTCCGAAGCATGATCTCCATCTCCTTTGAAAAACATGATGCGAATATATACCACAGAAAATATCTTTTTGCAAGAACTTTCTCTTTTTTAGTGTATATGAGCCGTTGTTTTGGCGCAATAACAAGTATACAATCGCTTGTAAGCATAATTTTGAAGGGATTCTTTTTTCGGGTTTCTTTCTTTTTTTCATGGGGTATACTTGTAGAGAGTCCGATTTTTCTCGTTCCCGGAAGAATTTTCAAGGAGCGGGAAATGAAAGAGGAAAGGAGTGTATAAACATGAAGAAGAAAAGCATATCTGAAAACGAGGTGGGAAACGGCTCTCCCGTGATGCTGCGTTTCGCGGGGGGCCTGCTCGCTCTTTGCCTCCTGCTGGGAGCGGAGATTCCTCTTTTCGCAGCCGTCTCGGAGGATGTTCTCCCCCTGGAGACCCAGGTTCTTTCTGCGGAGCCGGAAGCTCCGGTTTCTCAGGATCGTCTTGCTCAGATCGAACAGGAACTGACGGTGACCACGCGGGAGATGGAGAGTGCCCTGAACGAACAGGAGAGAGAGCTTCTCAATCAGAAGGCCCAGAGCCTTCGTTCTCTCCGTTCCATGATTCAGCGTCATGGCACTCTCAAAGAGAAGTACGAAACGCTTCAGGAGCAGCTTGGGAATGCCCGGAGCACCGCTTCCTCCCTTTACGTGCTGGAAGGGGAACCTCCCTACTCTCTTTCCGTATACGACAAATTCCTGGACGATCTGGAAGTTCTCAACGAACAGCTTCTCTCTCTCAAAGCCTCTCGCCTGGCGGGGCAGAAGGAGCTTGTCATGGTGCGGGAACGCCTCAAGGGAGTACAGGAAAGAGCGCGGAGCCTTAAAGAAGAGGTGAGTGAGTACGATTCGAAGGAAGAAACGGTTCCCCGGGAGCTTCGCCTGGAGTATGAACGGGTGCTCCTCTGGGAGGAACAGCTTCTGCTGAGCGAGCAATACGAGCTCCTGCAGGAAGAGACCTACAAGGCTGAAGAGGAGTTCCTGCAGCTGAAAAAAACCGTAGTAACGGATCTTTTGGCGAAGATAAAGGAAAATCTCGGATATACTGAAGAGAACGTTCAGGCCCGCATGAAGGGCCTTGACGATCAAATAGCTCAGTTGGAACAGCAACTTCAGAAAATTGCGGCGGAAAGGGAAAAGGTCTCTCTTGCTCTTTCCAGGGCCGAAGGCAGATTGAACGCTGCGGAGGAAGAAGAAAAACGCGTGGTGGCGGCTTCGGAAGTGGCGGAGCTTCAAGCCTGGAAGGATTACTACCAGAACCAGATGGAGCAGAAAGAGCTGCTTCAGCAATACCTGGAACTCAGTAAGGAGGTGTGGCAGTATCGCTACAGTCTTATCGGAGATTCTCCGGGAACCCTGGAAAATATGAAGGAAATCAAGAAACGGGCGGAGATTTATGTGGAGGATCTTGCCCGGCTTTCCAAGCGGAGCCAGAGTCGGCAGCTGGCCATCCAGTCCCGCATCGGGGCGGTACAGAAAAAACTCGATGATACCTCCCGGCCCTATGCGGAGCTTGAAGACGGCCAACTCCAGGGAGAGCTTGAGGCCTTGCAGGAGCTTGCCCGGGAGACCCTCCTTTTCGCATCTTCCGTAAGCCAAATCTCCCTTCTTGCCCAGCGCCTCAACCGGGAGCTGGGGGAGGCCATTGGTTCCTTTGAAATTACGGAACATGTTACGGCGATTGGCAAAAAGACCTTTCAGGATATCTGGAACATGGAAGTCTGGGTGATCGAGGATAACCAAATCGTGGTGGGAGAGCTCATTATCGCCCTGGGGCTCCTGGTGGGGGGATTTATACTTATTCGCCTTCTCAGCGCATGGATCAGCCGGCGTTTTCAGAAGCGCTTCAACATGACCGCCGAAGCGGCAAGCCTGATTCAGAGGGTCTTTTTCTACATCTTCTTTTTCCTCACAATTTTGTGGGTGCTGAAGATCGTCAATATTCCCCTCACGGCCTTTGCCTTTCTCGGTGGTGCTCTCGCTATTGCGGTCGGTTTCGGAGCCCAACATCTCTTCAGCAACTTCATCAGCGGTTTCTTCCTGATTATCCAGAAACCCATCAAGGTGGGAGATATCGTGGAGCTCGATGACGGTACCGTGGCGTTGGTGAAGGAGATCGGTACTCGGCATACCCGGATTCAGAACTTCGACGGTATAGATATCCTTCTTCCCAACAGCTATCTCCTGGAGAACAAAATCACCAACTGGACCTATGCGGATAGAAAACTGCGAAACAAGCTTTCCGTAGGAGTTTCCTACAGCTCGGATCCGAAAAAGGTGGAAAACCTTCTTTTACAGGCTGCCCGGGAGCATGGAAGTGTACTTACCAACCCCTTCCCTTTCGTCATTTTCAAGGAATTTGCGGATAGCTCCCTGAACTTCGATATGTACTTCTGGGTGGATATGCGTTTCGCCTCGGGGCTTACCGTGGGAAGCGAGCTGCGCTATAAAGTGGTGGAACTTTTCCGGGAACATAATGTGGAGATTCCCTTCCCCCAGATGGACGTGCATTTCAAACGGGAGGTTTCCGAGAAGGATAAAACTCCGGAAATTCTCCGGGCTCCGGAAGAAACGGAAGATGCTTCCGAGGGAGTCTTCCTTGAAGATGACATAGATCCTACGGAAGGAATCGTCCGAGGATAATCTCGAGAATCATTCCTGAAGAGAGCCTATCAAGATCATGGGGGATCCCGATTCAATCGGGATCCCCCATTTTTTCAAAGAAGAACGATTTTTCGGGCTCAGTTTTTTCCCAGAAGGATCACCGCATAGGGGCTCGTAAGAGCCTGGCTTACCATGCCTCCCGGTTTGGGAGTATGGAGATGATAGCGCAGGTCGAGTTCCTTGTTTTCGTAGCGCGCCGAAAGAATTTCAAGCCGGTAGCCTCCGGAAGAATGGCTTCCCGCAAAAAGGGCCACCACCACGTAGCGATTGAAATCCACCATGACCGGAGGCCGTTTTGAGGGAGAGATGTCTTCCTCGTAAAGTCTCTGGAAGGCATCCGCTCCTTCCGCCACCACCATGCCCGCCTCTTTCCGCACCGCGTAAAATCCCTCCTCGAGAAGCTGAAAATCCGAGGCGGGGAGCGTCTCTCCATGGGCAAAGACCGAACCTCCAAAGAGAAAAACCGCAGTGAGCAAAAGAATTTCCGTATATCGAAGCATACTTTACAACCTCCCTTTTCGTGAAGCGTCCTCTCCTGAAATTATACGACAATTCCCGAGTCTACCGGAACGTTTTTCCCAGGAGAATCAGGGGAAGCAGGAGTAAAAATCCTCCCAGAGTCTGGAAGCCCAGGGAACAGCCGCCGCCACCGCCTCCGGAAGAGGGACCCGGAGTGGCCGTGGGAGTAGGGACGGGAGTCGTCGTGGGAGTAGGTTGTGCCGTGGCGGCATGTACCGCATCCGCGGCGTTTACCACGCTACCGGTTACGCAGAGTCCTGCCAGGGCTGCGGAAGGCGTGCCGTTGTTCAGCAAAATGTTTCGTGCCTGGGCTCCCGAAAGCCCGGGATTGGCGCTCCAGGCGAGAAGAGTCGCTCCGAGAGCTACCGGGGTGGCCATGGAGGTGCCGTTCCAGGAATCGTATCCCCTGGGATCTACGAAGGTAGGAACCGTGGAGAGGATGGAGGTTCCCGGAGCGAAGATGTCCACCGTGGTGGCTCCGTAGTTGGAGCCGCTGGGATAGCCGCAATTGCTGGTGCCTCCCCAATCTGCCCGGGAGGTGCCGTCGGTGTCCGTGGCTCCCACGGTTATCTTCAGGGGAATGTTGTAATTGGCGGGATAGACCCGATTCACGTCGTTGTTGTTGCTATCGTTTCCTGCGGCGAAGAAGATAAGAATTCCCGCATTGGATATGGTGCGGTAAGCCTGCTGCATGGTTTCGGAGGGCATAGCTCCGGGGCAGGTCCCCAGGGAGAGGTTCAGCGCCCGGATATCCACTCCCCGGTTTTTCATGGAGAGAATGTAGTCGATTCCCCGGGCGATATCCGTATCCCAGGCGCTGGAAGATCCGCCTGCGGGATCCCGGGTGAAAACCCGAAGCCCCATAATCTTGATGTTCGGGGCCACTCCGAGAATGCCCACGTTGTTGATGGGGGCGGCGATGCTTCCCGCCACGTGGGTACCGTGTCCTCCGTCGGGAAGGACCTCCGCGGGATCCCCCGTAAGATTGGCTCCGTTGGCGAAGGCGGCGATGCCGAAATAGTCGTCCACGATGCCGTTGCCGTCATCGTCGATGCCGTTGTTCCGGATCTCTCCGGGGTTGTTCCACATGCTGGCGGCCAGATCTCTATGGGTGTAGTCCACTCCCGTATCGAGCACAGCCGCCACCATGGAGGAGTTTCCTTTTGTGGTGTCCCAGGCGGTGGGGCAGCCGATGGAGGGAAGATACCACTGTTCGTTGTAGCGGGGTTCCGTGGGAATGTAGCCTCTGGGTCGGGGAGTGGCGAAAAGCCGGTTTTTACCGGGAAGGTCCGCATGGGTGACTCCCGGAGTTCCGCGAAGGGCCTCCAGGGCTTCTTCGGGGGAAGCGGAGGTGCGCAAAATGGCAAGTCCCACATAGGGAAGAGGAATGACCTCCTCCAGGGGGATTTCCGCAGCCGAAAGCACGCCTTTGGCTTGTCGGGCGAAGGCTTGTTCCGCCTTTGCCGGAACGAAGCAGCCAAGCTCGGCCTTCGGAATTTCCAAGGCCGTCAGAAGGGTGGTCTGTTCCGCTGCAAATCCGGAAGAGGCGAAAGAGAGAAAAAGAGCGCATACACATAAAAGAAAAGTGCGTTTCATCATATCCCATCCTTTCGTGGAACCTTTGTGGATTGTCTATGAGTATAGCCTAGCGTGAAAAAATGAAGAACCCCGAAAAGGAAGGGAAAAAGACGAAAAAAGGAGAAAGAAAGAAAAATAGATTCATAAGAGGGTTTTGCCGGGCTTTTTCGACCTTTATTGATATTGATCTATACTGACCTATTGACCTATACTGACATCACAACGAAGCAATACCGATAATCTTTAAAAATACATGGTGTAGAAGGAGGGAGCAGTTATGAGAGGATTGGTACGGTATCGCAGACCTTCGTCCCTGATGTTTCCCGAGGTGGAAGATTTCTTCAAAGGCATGTCCGACGTGTTTTCTTCGGTGAACCGGGAATTTCCTCTGGATATGTACGAGGAGGAGGGGAAGCTGGTGATTTCCATGGATGCCCCCGGGGTGGATCCCGACAAAGTGGATATCCGGGTTTTCCCGGATCGGGTGACCCTGGTTTCCAAGGAGGAGCAGGATGAATCCTGCGACGAAGGAAAGACGTGGCATTGCAAGAAGCAGCGCCGGGTGCTGAACTACAGCGTGTCCCTGCCCCGGGAGGTGGATCCCGAGGGAGCGGAAGCGGAGATCAAGCACGGAGTTATCACGGTGAAGATGCCTCGGAAGGGAACCGAAGAGGGGAAAACGCTGCAGCTCAAAAAAGGAGACGCCTGATCTCCGAAAGAATATGACCACAAGAAGGAGGGGGGAGTTCACTCCCCCCTCCTTCTTTTTTGCGCAGCTATTCGAAAGACGCTATTTTCGGAAAAATACGAGAGGGAGCAGAAGTATCAGAGCTCCCGGAAGAAATCCCAGAGAACATCCTCCGCCTCCGCTGGAGGGGTATCCGGGGGTTCCCGCAAAATCGATTTCCCGGAGGTTTCCCGAGGGGCCCCAATTTTCCGAAATCCCCGTTCTTTCGGTCCGGAAGGAGGGAGAGAAGATGTATCCCTCCGCGGAGGCCCGGAGAGTGTAGGTGCTTCCCGAGGGAATTGCGGCAAAAGCGTACATTCCCCGGGAGTTGGTTTGGGTGGTACGGGGTTCCGGAAGGGAGGGGCCCGAGAGGGTTACCGTTACGTTTTCGAGAGGATTGCCCTCCTGGTCGAGAATCCGGCCGCTCAGAATTTCTCCGGTTCCCTCGGCAAAGATGTTGTATACCACTTTGTAGACCGACGTGAACATGGGCTCTTCCGTTTCCAGATTCCCCCGTTCCACGTCGATGTCGGGAAGGTTGTACCAGGCGTTGGAGTTCCCTGCCCATCCCAAGTTCAGGTGATGATAGAGGGTTTCTCCCTGATAGCCGTAGCCGTCCCCCACGATGGCGTGGCCTCCTTCGGAGCCCGTAATGCCGAAAAGAACGGGATATCCCGCATCCAGATTGGGGAGTACCGCGGCATTCCGGAAGTCTTCGGAAAGATTTTCGCCGCCGTTGTAGCTCTTGATGGCGTTGGAATAACCGAAAACCTCCGTAAGAGCATCCCCCGCCATGAGGGTGTCCGTTCCGGAGCCTTCGTCGGTGTAGTGCATAAATACTGAGAGCCCTGCATCGTAGGTAAGGGCTCCTATGGCCTGTCGCTGTGCCTCGGTGATGGATGCGTCCGGTTGAAGAACCATGGCGTTCCAATCGTAGGGGCCTCCGAGGCCGTCTCCTCCCCGGAGGGTGCGGTCTTCGGAAATTTCATCGATGAAAATCGTGAAGCTCTTTCTTCCTACGCCCTCCGAAGGATGTTCGTGAAAACGAATGATCTGCGCCATGGCGGTGGCCACGCAGCCGCAGGGGTATCCATGGGGAGTGTAGTAGTTGTAGCAAGGCTCTTCGTTTACGTTCCCCTGGCTCCAGGTGGATTGGAGAAGGGGAGCTACCCGGAGGTCCGCAAGGGAGGGAAGGCGGTTTTTCGAGGGAAGATCTTCCTCGAGAAGCGTCTTCCATTTGGAGATGTTGGAAAGATGCCTTTGCTCCAGGATTCGGGAGACCTTGGGAGCGGTACGCGCTTCATGAGCCCGGAGCGTGAGATCCCGGGTGACGAGAGCTCCCAGGGGGTTCTTCTCCGAGGGATCGTAGGCGGTGCCTTCGGGAACCAGGGCGATCACGGGTTCCAGCAGGTCGTCTCCTCCCAAAATCAGGAATCCCCGGGGAGCGAGAAAAGCCACGTAGTAAAGTGGGTTCCCCCGGGCATCGCTGTAGGAAATGAGGTCTTTCACGTTTTGCCCCAGGTTTTCTTCCAGGGGAGCGGGATGGCGTTCGAGCCAGGAAATTGCGGCTTGAAGGGCCTGCATTTCCGTGACGGGAGCCGCAGATGCCCCTTCGAATCCGGGGAGCATTCCCCCGAGGAAAATATAAAAAATCGTGATAAAAGCGATAACCGGGCCTCGGAAAATTCTCTGTTTTTTTCGATGCTTCATGCTCTCATTCCCTTCCTGTTATAGTTTTCCCGGGCACCTCCGGCAGGGTTTTACGCAAACATCTCTTTCTCCTCTACCGGAAAGTGCCGGGATCTGCTTTTACGTATACCATAATCTTGGAGGAGGGCAAAGATTTTTCTGAAAAATTTCTGCTACTCTCCAAAACGTTTCCGGGCGAGGGCGATGTGATTTTGGACGATGGATCTGGCTTTTTCGGAGTCCTTTTCTTCCACTGCCCGTACCAGCTCCTCGTGCTGGCCTAGGATCTTGGAAGGCCATTTCCCCTGGGAAAAGGCCAGAGCCCGGCTCTGGCCGATATATTTGGTCATGACTGCGGAAAAGTCCTCGTACACCCGGGAGAGAAGCCGATTATCCGCAGCCTCCACGATAACCATGTGGAGCAGGGAATCCCAGGAGGCTCCTTCTCCGGGTTCCCGTTCCCCCTCCTTCTCGATGCGTTCGAGATTTTCCAGGCATCGGTACATTTTCTGAAGATCCTCGGAGGTTCTCCGTTCCGCCGCCAGTCCCGCCGCGGGAACTTCCAGGAAGCTGCGCATCTCCAGAAGATCCCGAAGCATGTGTTCCGGCCAGAGGCGAACCGTGTCGAGGTGGGATTCGAACTCCGGAATTTCCTCCTCCTGAAGGTAAATGCCCTCCCGTCCCCGGGTTTCGAGAACTCCCATATATTCCAGAGCCACCAGGGCTTCCCGCAAAAGGTTGCGGCTTGTGCCGAGCTGCAGCGCCAGCTCCCGTTCCGAGGGGAGTTTGCCTTCCTCTCCCAGGGAGCCCTGCCGGATTTTTTCCGTAATATCCTGAATAAGTTGATCCCGTTTTTTTGCCATGCGGATCTCTTTATCCCCTTTCCGCGTTTTTTCTCTGCCGCGATGAAGATTTTTTTGAAAATCGCCTTGTCTTTCTCTACCAAGCATACTATAATACCTCTCAAAATGGTAGTACCACGGTAGGTCCATAATTTTTTCAGAGGAGCGAGGAGGAAAAATCATGCAGAAGAGGATGCGGGTGGTTTTTGCGGCGTTGCTGGTGGTTCTTGTGGGAGTTTCCGGAGCTTTTGCGGGAATGAATATCAAGGTGGCTCACGTGGTGAACGAGCAGGATGCCTTTCACGTCTGCGCGTTGAAATTCAAGGAAGTGGTGGAAAAGGAAACCGGCGGAGAAATTACGGTGACCATCTTCCCCAACGCCAAACTTGGGGACGAGCGGGCCCTTTTGGAAAACATGAAGATGGGCGCGGTGGATGCGGGAATCATTACCAGCGGCCCCATCATCAACTTTTTGCCGGAGTTCGGTATCTTCGATCTTCCCTTCCTCTTCCGGAGTCCCGAACAGGCCTATACGGTGCTGGACGGTCCCATCGGAAAGGAAATGCTCCGGAATATGGAGGCTCAGGGGTGGATCGGCCTGGCTTACGGAGAGCGGGGATTCCGGAACCTTACCAACAGCAAGCATGCGGTGTCCGGTCCCGAGGATATGAAGGGGCTCAAGATCCGGCTCATGCAGAACCCGGTTTACGTGGAGACCTTCAAGACCCTCGGAGCCAACGCGGTGCCCATGGCATGGACCGAGGCTCTCACGGCTCTTCAGCAGGGAACCATCGACGGACAGGAAAATCCCCTGAACGTCATCGTCTCCTTCAAACTCTTCGAGAGCCAGAAATATCTTACCCTTACCCGGCACGCTTATGCTCCCAACGTCATCATGATGAGCAAGATCACCTGGAACCGCCTCTCTCCGGAGCAGCAGGAAATCGTGAAGAAGGCAGCTCTCGAGGCGGCCTGGGCAAACCGGAACTACGATAACGAAAAAGCTGCGGAATGGCTCCAGTTCCTCAAGGATCAGGGCATGGAAGTGGTGGAGACGCCGGATGTCGCAGCCTTCCAGAAGGCGGTGCAGCCCATTTACGACAAGTACGGAGAAAAGTTCGGCAAAGAGCGTATCCAGGCCATTATGGATACCGAATAGCTTTCGGGGAAGCGGGGCAATCCTTGACTATGCAGAAAAACGAAACTCCGCGTAAACTCCAGGGCGATCCTTCGGGATCGCCCCTTTCCCGTCTCTCCGACCGGGTGAATTCCTTTTGCGAAATGCTGCTCTTCGTGCTTATGCTCGCCATGGTGGGAATCACCACTCTCCAGATCATCTGTCGCTTTTTCTTTACCGCCCTCATCTGGTCCGAGGAAGTTACCCGATTCCTCCTGGTGTTTGCCTCTCTCGTGGGGGCTTCGGTAGGGTTCAAGCGGGGAAGTCACATCGCTATCACCGCCCTTCGGGAACGGCTTCCTTCGGGGGCGGCCTTTCTGGTGGGGCTGGGAACTCATCTTCTGGGAATCCTTTTTTTCGCTGTTCTCGCCTGGTACGGCGGCGTGCTCATGATTACCGAAGCCAGCCAGACTACGCCGGGTATGGGAATTTCCATGATGTGGATCTATGCCATGTATCCCCTTATGGGATGCATTATTCTCCTGCATTTGCTGGCGGGGTTCCCGCGCCCCGGGAAAGGAGCCTGACATGGGCTGGATTTTAGGCGGCACCTTCGGACTTCTTATGCTGGCGGGCATGCCCATCGGCCTTGCCATCGGCGTGGCGGCCCTGGTCATTCTTGTCCTGAACGGGCTTCCTCTGGCCATGCTGCCCCAGATGATGTTCATGGGGAACAACTCCTTCGCCCTGGTGGCGGTGCCCTTTTTCATCCTTGCCGGGGATATTCTCGCCAAGGGAGGCATTTCCGAACGGATCGTCTCCTTTGCCGAGGCTACCCTGGGGCGTATCCGGGGAGGCCTTTCCATCGTTTCCATCGTGGCTTCCATGTTTATCGCCGCCATTTCCGGATCCGGAGCGGCCACCACTGCCGCAGTAGGATCCGCCCTGTTGCCGGATCTCAAGGAGCGGGGATACGATATGGATTTTTCCGCCGCCCTCATCGCCTCCTCCGGAACCATCGGAGTGGTGATTCCTCCCAGCGTTCCCATGGTGCTCTATGCGGTGATCGCGGGAGAATCCGTGGCGAAGCTCTTTCTGGGAGGTTTTATCCCCGGAGCTCTCATGGGGTTGGGGCTCATTCTTCTGGCTCTCCACGTGGCCCGAAAGCGCAACTATCCCGCGGCGGCTCTCGTCCCCTCCCGGGAAAAGTGGGGGCGTTTCAAAAACGCTCTTTGGGGGCTTATGACGCCGGTACTCATTCTGGGGGGGATTTTTTCCGGCTGGTTCACCCCCTCCGAGGCGGCGGCCATCGCGGTGGATTACTCCTTCCTGGTGGCTTTTCTCGTCTATCGCAGCATGACCTGGAAGAAGTTCTACCAGCTCGTGGTGGGAGCGGGAATCACCTCCTCCATCATCATGTTCATCATCGCCACCTCCAAGATCTTCGGCTGGGGACTGGCCTTCTATCAGGTCCCCGAGGCGGTGGCCCAGGCTCTTATCGGCCTTGCCGGAGGGAACAATGCCCTTATCTACTTCATGATTCTGGTAATCATCCTTCTGGCGGGAATGGTGATGGAGACCGCTTCGGCTTTGATCATCCTCACCCCCATCTTTCTTCCCACGGTGCTGCAGCTCGGAGGAGATCCGATTCACTTCGGAGTGCTCATGGCGGTGGGATTGGCCATCGGTATGGCTACGCCTCCCGTGGCCATCGACATCTACGTGGCCAGCGCCATTACGGGGCTTTCGGTAGAGGAGATCAGCAGGCCCATTGTTCCCATGGTGCTCGTTCTTATCGGCGTGCTTCTTCTTGCGGCATATGTTCCTTCTCTGGTGATGTTTTTGCCGGGAATTTTCTAATATTTTGCCTCTACACGGCATGAGGCCTTTTCCTCCGGGAAAGGGCCGTGAAAGGATGCGATAGGTATGATCAGCGATCGAGCGAAAAAAGGAGTTTCCCGGGCGCCTCACCGCTCCCTTCTTAAGGCTTGCGGTTATACGGACTGGGAAATCGAACGCCCCTGGATCGGAGTGGTGAACGCCTTCAACTCCATCATTCCGGGACACGTGCATCTCAAGCGGATTACCGAGGCCGCCAAGGCGGGAATTTACGCCGCCGGAGGGCTTCCTTTGGAATTTCCCGTCATCGGGGTTTGCGACGGTATCGCCATGAACCACGAGGGCATGAAATTTTCCCTTCCCAGCCGGGAGCTCATCAAGGATTCCGTGGAAGTTATGGCCCGGGCGCACGCTTTGGACGGGCTTCTCTATGTGACCAACTGCGACAAGATCATTCCCGGCATGGCCATGTCCGCGGCGGAGCTCAATCTTCCCTCTCTCGTTCTGAGCGGAGGAGCCATGCTTGCGGGTCTTGGAGGCCCCGGGGAAAACGACACGGATCTCAGCAGCGTTTTCGAGGGCGTGGGACGTCAGGGAGCGGGAACCATGACCGAGGAAGAGCTCTGGGAACTCGAAGAGAGAGCCTGCCCCACCTGCGGTTCCTGTTCGGGCATGTTCACCGCCAATACCATGAACTGCATGATGGAAGCTTTGGGCATGGCGCTTCCCGGAAACGGTACCATCCCCGCGGTATACGCCGCCCGGGATCGCCTCGCCAAGGATGCGGGACGGGCGGTGATGGTGCTGGTGGAAAAGAATATCCGTCCCCGGGATATCCTTACGTTCCAGGCTTTTGAAAATGCCGTGGCGGTGGATATGGCCCTGGGAGGCTCCACCAATACCGCATTGCATCTCCCGGCCATCGCCTCCGCGGCGGGGCTGGAGCTTTCTCTCGATCTGATGGATGAGATCAGCCGGAAGACGCCGCATCTTTGTAGCATGAGTCCCTCGGGAATCTATCATATCCAGGATCTTCACGAGGCGGGAGGAATCCAGGGAGTCATGCAGCGCCTGGCTTCCAAGGGATTGATTTCCGGAGATCTTCCCACGGTGAACGGCAAAACGGTGAAGGAAAACTACGAAAGCGCGAAAATCCGGAACCCCGAGGTTATCCGCCCTCTGGATAACCCCTATCATGCCGAGGGAGGGATGGCGATTCTCAAGGGAAATCTGGCGCCTCTCGGCTCCGTGGTGAAACAGAGCGCGGTGCTTCCCGAAATGATGCGGCACTCCGGCCCCGCCCGGGTTTTCGAGTGCGAGGAAGAAGCCAGCGCCGCCATCGCGGAGGGAAAGATCAAGTCCGGAGACGTGGTGGTAATCCGCAACGAAGGCCCCCGGGGAGGCCCGGGTATGCGGGAGATGCTGGGGCCCACTTCGAGCATTGCCGGCATGGGGCTGGATCGTTCGGTGGCCCTTCTCACGGATGGCCGTTTCTCCGGGGCTACCCGGGGAGCTTCCATCGGGCACGTCTCTCCCGAAGCGGCTCTGGGGGGTCCCATCGGCCTGGTGGAAGAGGGAGATACCATCTCCATCGATATCCCCGCCCGAAGCCTCGTTCTGGAGGTCTCCGAGGAGGAGCTGGAAAAACGGCGCAAGGCCTACAAGCCTCGGCCTCAACCCATGGAGAGCCCCTTCCTCAGCCGCTACCGGCACTTCGTTACCTCCGGTACCGAAGGAGCGGTGCTCCGAAACGGAGATATGCCCGAAGAGCAATAAAAATACCGAAACAATTCCGTTACAACACCACCCCATACAAGCCGCAAGCCTCTCCCTTTTCGAGGAGAGGCTTGCGGCGTTTTGGAAGACGGAGAAAGGCTCTTCTGCGGAACTTTTTTCCGAAAGTTTCCGCCTTTCTTTTGTCACCCCTTTTTTCATGGTGTATCATTTCTCTCGTGTCTATTCCGTTGCCCTTTTTGAGCGAGAATCTCCGGAGGCCTGGAATTATGGAAAATTTCGTACAATCTTTCTCCCGCCGAAAAAGCCTTTGCCCGCTTTTCCTCATGTTTTTGTGGGGAGCTTCTCTTGTTTTCGGGACAATTTTTTTCTTCGCTCTCTCCTCGGAGGGAAAAGAGCTTCCGGAAACGCCTCTCCTCGAAGAAAAATTTTCGGGAAGGCTCTGGACCATAGGGATTCCCACCAACTATCCTCCCCTTTTCTTTACGGATCCTCATCGAAGTCCCGAAGGAGCTGCCATAGAGATTTACGAGGCTATCTTCGCTTTGCTCAAGGAGCCCGTCATGTTCGTTCTGGTGGATGATTGGGAGGATGCACTGGCAGTGCTTACGGAGGCCGGAGTGGATGCCATCTCGAACCTCGGAGTGCTTGAGCGGAACGCTCAATCCAAGGGGCTCCTTCTTTCGGATCCCATCGAAGAGTTCGATGTGCGTCTTTTTTTCCGCCGGGGGGAGAAGCCCTTCTCTTCCCGGAAGGATCTCGTGCAGCGCGTGCTGGGAGTGGTGCGGCACACCTCGGTGGAGGAGTATTTGCGGCAGGCCCGGGCTCAGACGATTGTGACGTACCGCACCATTCCGGACCTCGTCTTTGCCCTTCTTTCCGGAGAAATCGAGGCGGCGGTGTGTGAAGAGGGGCTCTTCGAGGGGGTGGCCCGGCAGGCGGGAATTGACGACAGGATTTTTTCCTACGGATTCAGTCTCATGAAAAGCCGTTTTCGCTTCGTCCTTCCTCCGGGGGAGGGGGAAAAGCTCGCTCTCCTCAATCGGGGAATCCGGAGTTTCCGTTCGAGCCAGGAATACGACAGGCTGAAACGAAACTGGTATATCGAAAAGGAATATTGGGATGGCGAAGCCATTCTTTCTTCAGCAGCGATCCTAGTAGGAGGAGCTTTTCTTCTCCTTTTCTACTTGAGATACCAGGAAAAGAAGAGAATGAACGAGGTCCTGGAACAAAGCAGAAAGCGTCTGGATGCCCAGTATAACTGTACTCCCTCTCCCACCTTCACGTGGTTTGCGGAGGGAGAGGGGTTCCGGCTCTTTAAGTATAACGATGCCGCGGCGGTTTTCGAGAGAGGTCAATCCAGGCTTTACAAGGGAAAACCTCTGGAGGAAGTCTTTCCCGGCTCTCCCCGGGTGGTGCGTCTGGTGGAACGCTGCTTTTCCGAAAAGACCCTGGTGGAGGGGGAACATTTTTATCGGGATGGACAGGGAGGACATCTCATTTTGAGTTTGCGCTGCGTTTTCGTCCCTCCGGATCTGGTGCTTATGCATGCCAATGACATAACGCTTCAAAAGGAGATTCGCCAGAAAGAGATGGAGTACCAATACCAGCTTCAGGCGCTTGCCTCCTCTCTTTCCCGGGCGGAGGAACGGGAGCGCCGGAGAATTTCCACGGTGATTCACGATTCCATCGGTCAGAACCTGGCCCTGGCGAAAATCCGGGCGGTGCTTCTGGGAAAGGATTATCCGGATTCTGCGGTTTCCCGGGAAATGCAGAACATGGTGGATCTCCTGGACGATACGATAAAAACCGTGCGGAGCCTTACCTTCGATCTGGGGAGCCCGGTACTCTACAAGCTCGGTTTCGTTCCCGCCGCGGAATGGTTGGGAGAGAAGCTTCTGGAAGATTACGGCCTGGAAGTGCATTTGGAAAATAGAGGTTTCCCGGAGACCGTGAATGACGATCTGAAGGCCTTTCTCTTTCGCTCCCTCAGTGAATTGCTCATGAACATCATCAAGCATGCGGAAACGAACCGGGCCTGGGTTATCTGCGAGGAGCCCGAAAAAGGGGTTCTCTCCCTCTCTGTCATTGATGAGGGGAAGGGCTTTTCGCCGGAGCAACTCGATTTTTTGAAAGGCGCTGTGCCCTCCTTCGGTATTTTCAGCCTTCAGGAGCGATTGAAGCATCTTCGGGGGGCTTTGGAAGTGTTTTCCGAACCCTCCCGGGGAACCCGGGTAGTCCTTACCGTTTCTTCCCGGGCTTTTGAGGAGGATTGATTTCATGCGAGTGCTTTTGGCAGACGATCACACCATTGTTCGTGAAGGTATCCGGCTGCTTTTGAGCCGGAATCCGGAAATTACCATCGTGGCGGAGGTGGCGGACGGACGGAGTGCGGTGGAGCAGGCTCTAGCACTGCGTCCGGACGTGGTGGTGATGGATATTATGATGCCCGATATGGACGGCATCCTTGCGACGAAAAAGATTAAGGAAAAAGTACCCCATGTAAAGATTATCGCCCTTTCCATGTATGCGGATAAGAAGTTCATCACGGAAATGCTCCAGGCGGGAGCCTCGGGATTTCTTCTCAAGGATTGCGCTTCCACGGAGCTTCTGGAGGCCATCCGGAGTGCCGTGGCGGGAGAAATCTATCTCGGCCCCAGTATCTCCGGCATCGTGGCGAAGCTGTATATCGATGCGGTAAGCGATCCCGCAGAAGAAAGCGGGGCTACCCCACTTTCGCGGCGGGAGACGGAAATCCTTCGTAAAATAGCCGAAGGATATTCGAATCGTGAAATTGGAGAACTGCTCCATTTAAGTGCCAAAACCGTGGGAACTC
>Ga0116164_10000627_pt1 | contig 29381 bp, 22 predicted proteins | sample AD_UKC109_MetaG_FD_89888 | JGI IMG/M metagenome (GOLD analysis project Ga0116164, IMG submission 89888) | Active sludge microbial communities of municipal wastewater-treating anaerobic digesters from Hong Kong - AD_UKC109_MetaG | ecosystem: Engineered > Bioreactor > Anaerobic > Digestate... | reverse complement strand
CGTATTTTCTTTATTATATGGATTCGACATTCTCCACCCCTTTTCTTCTTCTTTTTACACAAAAAACCGCTGACTTTGACCTTTGTCAGCGGTCTGAACCCGCCGGACGGCGGGTTTTACCAATACAGTTAATCCTACTCTGATATTGTTGCGTTCATCTTCCAATTCCCGGAATCGTTTTTATTTGCTAAGCCGGACAACATTCCATGATGCTTTTTCCAGCGTTACGCTGCCGGATTGCGCAATGGTGGCGTTATGCGGCATCACAAGATCGGGATGATCTGCGGTGTTTGTGTCCTCCAAGTCTTTCGCCGTCATGACGATATGCTCTTTCATCGTATAGCCGTCAAATCCGGAAAGGCTCATCTCCACGCCTTCATTCAAGGAGCGGTTGACGGCAAAGACCGTGATTTCGTCCTTGTTCTCGCTTAAAACAACGGAGGTGGAAACGAGTTGGGTTTCCCCGTGGCGGCCGGCCGTATAGGTTGGGCATTCCAGTGTCTCCATAAGCGCCGTTCCGCGCCCATATGTAGAAGCATGCAGGAACGGATAGTAAATCGTATTCGCCCAGGCGACACCGCCGTTTTCCGTCATGATCGGCGCGCATACGTTCACCAGCTGCGCCAGGCAGGCCATCTTCACACGGTCGCAGTGGTGGATCAGCGTATTCAGAAGTGTGCCGAATACCAGCGCATCTTCCATTGTGAATTCGAATTCTCCGCGGCGCGGCCCGATCATCCACTGGTCTGCGCTGTTGTCGCAGCTATGCTTCGGCCATACGTTCCATTCGTCAAAGGACAGATGCACCTTTTTATCAGTTCTGCGCGCGCCGCCCACCGCATCGCAGATTGCCGTGACAGTATTGATAAATCCGTCCATCTCCTTGGCGCAGCCCAGGAATTCCGGTGTGTTATTGCCTGGGTTCTGGTAATATTGATGCAGCGAAAGGAAGCTGATCTGGTCGTATGCCTGTTCCAGCACCGCGCGTTCCCACGCGCCGAACGTCGGCATCTGGTAGTTTGCGCTTCCGCAGGCAACCAGTTCCAACGACGGATCCAGCATTTTCATCAGGCAAGCGGTTTTCCGGGCGGTATCCGCGTAATCCTGCACGGTTCTGTGGCCCACCTGCCAGATACCGTCCATTTCGTTGCCAAGGCACCATACTTTATCGTTGTACGGTTCTGCGTTACCGTTTTCCACGCGCATATCCGCATACTTTGTACCCGCGGGAAAATTGCAGTACTCCAACAGGTTGGCGGCTTCCGACGGGCCCCGGGTGCCGAGGTTGACCGCCATCATCACGCCGGTGTTGACGCGCTTTGCCCAGCCGTGGAACTCGTCTGTACCGACTTCGTTTGGCTCCAACTGCTGCCACGCGGGATCCAGGCGTTTATAACGGTTCCTGCCTACGCCGTCTTCCCAATCGTAGCCGGATACGAAGTTGCCGCCTGGATAGCGGATCAGCGGAATATTCAGCGGCCGGATCAGCTCCATGACATCCTGGCGGAAGCCGTATGCGTCCGCCGTCTTGTGTTGCGGTTCATAGATACCGCCGTAAACCGCGCGGCCCATGTGCTCGATGAACGAACTATAAATCCGCTCGTCGATTACGTCGATTATCCTTTGTGTGTCGATGCTCAAGCTTGCTCTCATCATATGGATTTCCTCCGATTCGTTATTTTGTAAACCGCGGTAATTATTTTCCGTTATACGGTGAACCGTTACCAAGCGATAACACATCAGGCGTCAGCGCCGTCCAAGGCCAGCCTTCTTCATCCCAATAAATGGTACTGATGCCCAGTTTGGCATCCACGCCCGTGGGAAAGTATTCCAACACAAAATACCAGGTACCGTCTTCGTCTTCGAACACGGAACAGTGTCCCGGCATAATGATTTCTTCCTTTTCCTCGGTCAATAATGTAGCACCGCCCTTTACACCGCCATCGAGCATGGCAACACCGTCTCTGGCATAAAAAGGACCGGTAACTGATTCTCCGCGGCCGATGCCGTTGGAATACGAACCCTGTTCCATAATGCCGACGGCGGCCATCAGGTAATAATATCCTTCGCGATAGAACATATAAGAGCCTTCAATGGCACGATCCCCGTAAATTCGGGACGCAACGCTGATCAGTTCTGGGTCCTCAGGATTCAGCAGTTTTCCAGTTTGGGCATTCAAACGAACGGTCTTGATCCCGGACCAGGCTGAGCCGAACACCAGCCATACAGCCCCTTCCTGATCTGTAATCACACAAGGATCGATGCAGTTGTAGGCATCGCCTTTATAGGAGCTGATCACAGCTCCGCCGTCCACCCATTCATAATCCGGATCATCCGGATCAAGCGTTGTGTTGGTAAAGATGGCAATGGTGGACCGTTGGGAATAGATTGTTGTCAGCGCATAGTAGATATAATAGGTGTCGCCAATTTTATAGATGCCCGGGCACCACATATCGGCGTTTTCCACGTCTTCGGTCATCCAGGAAGACACATACCCGTTTTTATAGGTATACGCGTTGTCAATCGCTTCCCAAGTAATCAAGTCGGTCGAGCAGCGGATGCCGCAACCGTCGCGGTTGTCGCCGAACAGGTAATAAACGCCGTTCAGCTTTGTGATCTCGGGGCATGAAATTTGCACGATATCGCCGGTTACGTTGAGCATCATGGGAAATTCCGTCGTTCCGTCATCCAGCATGCTGCAATACCAGCTCTGATCCTTGCCGCTGTCGGAAGACTGCTGGACGATCTGCGGCGTTTCTTCCTCGCCGTTTTGGTCTTCTTCCTTGATCCCCAGCACGAGTGAAGACGACACGGATGTGATGATAATCGTTTTTCCCTGCTGCTCCAGCGTCCATTTCTGGGAATCGCTGTCTTTTTCTGCCGCAACTGAAACGACCGCGCCTTCTTTCTTGGAATTGCGGTACACGGTCAGATAGTAGCCGTTGGACATGCACTCCAGCTTATAGCTTCCGTCTTCCTGCAGATGCAGCCGCCACGCCTGGTTCAGGCTGCCATCGTAGGTTTCCAACTGCGCGACGCTTGCCAGATCAGACAGTCCGAACAGCGACGCCGCCAAAGATTGTTCGCCGTCCGCGTTCACAAACTGATATACGCCGCCGTCGATCCATTGAATAGTGTTTTGCGTCGTGCAGCCTACCTGCAAAGGCAGGCAAACCAAAATCAAAAAACAAGTGATCCATTTTTTCATTTAATTGTACCTCATATTTTCACGTGTATTTCCGAATTAGCCAGTCAGCAGCGCGTCGCAGGGTTTGAGCAACATACTCGGGCTGGTATTCCCTCCACTTGCTGCGGTCAGGCCCAAGCGCTTCACAGCCTCTGCCCGTCCGCACCAGGATGAGTTTCATCCCCATCTTCCCGCCCGCGACCATATCGGTCCAGCGGTCGCCTATCATGTAGCATTGGCAGAGATCCAGATGGTACTTGTCCCGCGCGTCCTCCAGGAGCCCCGTTTCCGGCTTTCTGCAGCGGCAATGGTCCTGCGTGTCGTGCGGGCAGATAAACCAGTCGTCCGCGCCGATGTCGCGGAATTCGGCGGCGAAATCGTAGCCGCCGTCAAGCCCACGTGCGATACAGGACTGGTTGGTGACGATCATCAGCGGGAAGCCCGCTTTTTTGAGAATCGCGAAGGCCTCGCGCGTGCCCTCGTAGGGGGTATAGTCCTGCGGATATTTCAAGTAATATTCGCCGCCCATAGTGCCGTCGCGGTCGATAAACAGATATGGCTTCACCGTATCTCTCCTTTCGGCGCGCAGACGGCACAAAGAACGATCTATTCGGCGTACTTGCGCAGCCTGCCGGTCAACCCGCGCAGATGATAGGCAGTGACATACTTGCCGATGCTGCGCTTGATCTTGTCCAGCACAAAGCGCCGCGCCGGCACATTCGCCGCTTCCAGCGCGTCCAGCATTTCCGCAAGCTTTTCAGCGACTGCGGGCGTCTCAAAGGTGTAGTGGCCGCTGATCTTGGTGATCAGGCTTGTCAGTTCTTCGTCCGCAAGCACGGTTTCAACATCGTAGGATTTTTCTTCGCCGACCATCCACTTGCGCCAGCGGCCCGTTTCCACGGCGGTGCGCCGCAGCACGGGCACAAGGCCGCTCGCGGACTTCAGCACACCGATATCATACAGTTTCTCTTCCAGCGCCGCAAGCTCCAGATAGGCCATCGTCTCGTCTACGCCAAATTCCGGCGCAACGTTTGAAGACGACACCTTCAGCGCGGGGTGCAGCAGAAGCAACTGATCCGGCAGATAATCGCCGTTGTGTTCCTTGAGCTCCATGCCGTGCGCCGCGGCGATCGCCGACAGCTTCGCCGCGTTCTCGGTTGAATAATGCCCAACGTTTTCCGTGAGCCTTGTCAGGGTTCCGGTCTGGCCTACGATGAAGTTTGGACTGGGCAAGCCTTTTTCCTTGAGCATCCCGCACAAGCGCGAAATGAACTCTTCAAACGCCTCCACGCCTGTCAATCCGCCGTTGGTCTCCTCCGTGCCAACCTCGTAGCCGATCTCCGGCAATCCTTTATTGAGACGGTACGCCTCGATTTTTTCAATCAGTTCCACCGTACGCTGCAGGACTACGTCCATGGGCACGGTGCCCTCCGAGTATGCGGGATCTTTTGTCGGGTCGATGTGCAGAAGGTCGAAGCCAGCGTCCAGATCCGCAAAGTACGACTGCAACCCCCGTGCCATTGCTTCATTTTCCGGCAGAGAAGCTTTACGTTCCTCATCGCGCTGCCAGGGGCCGCCGTGGTCGCGGCAGATGTAATACTGACCGTCATAACCAATAGATTCAGCCATGGCCTTGATCGCCGCCACAAAGCGTGTCTGATCCCAGCCGGATACATAACCGCCGCCGAACTCGTCGATATCCACCTGGTTGCGGCTGGCAATGAAGAGAACGGGAAAGTCCTGTTCCTTGGAAAGCTCCAGTGTCGCTTTCAGCAGCATCGGCGACATCGGTCCGATACCCAGCAGCGTGGAAAATCCTTCCTTTTCGCGCGCTATATGAAGCGCTTTTTGCATCTGTTGAATGTTCATCGCGTTTTCCCTCCGTTTTGTATGCTCCAAAGCGCATTTGCGCGGAACCATCGATTCGTTTACGTTTTCTCCCAGCGTTGCCGCTTGTCCTAACTGTTCCATTGCCATGAATCCAGCGCCGTACAGCCCGTTGTCCGCTCCCAGCTCCGCGCGCCGTATCCATTCCTCCGTATCCCCGCCAAAATAGCAGGAAGAAAGCAGGCGTCGCTTCAGTGCCGGATAAAAAAGCGAAAACGCGTTGGATACCGATCCGCCGATCACCACGCGCTCCACGTCCAATATCTGCCGGAGCGCGGCAATGCCAAGCCCCAGCGCGTCGCCCGCGTCGTCAAACAAACGCATAAACCGCTCGTCGCCCGCGATTGCCTGCAACTCCGCGTCCATTGCGGTCAAGCCGGGAATGATTGCGGAGGCCGCTTTGCCGATCGCCGTTCCCGACGCATACGCTTCCAGACAACCGAATCTGCCGCAGGCGCAAGGCCTTCCATCGGGATGGATCACCAAGTGTCCCAGTTCTCCCGCCGCTTCATGCGCTCCGTATACGGGCTTGCCTCCCAGCACCAGCCCGCAGCCCACGCCAGTGGATACGGTAATATAGGCCATGCTGCCCGCGCCCTTGCCTGCTCCCAGCCTGTATTCTCCGTATGCCGCAGCCTGCGCGTCATGGGCAATCAATACGGGGAGGTCAAGCTGCTCCCGGATCATCGCCGCCAGGGGCACGTTATCCCATCCCAGCATCGGCGCCTTTATCACCACGCCCATAGACGGCGACAGCGGGCCTGGACAGGCAATCCCGACGCCCGCAATATGACGCAGATCCCCCTGCCCCACTTCCAGAAGAAGAGAGCAGAGCGAACTGATTACCGCCGCCGAGCCGCGCTGCGGTTCGGTCGGCCGCTGTATCCGGTTGATCAATTTTGTGCCGTTAAACAGCGCCGCCGCCATTTTCGTGCCGCCAATATCCGCCGTCAACCAGAAACGCATATCCGTACTCCTTAACGCAGAGATTGTATTTTTCATCATCCGATTCTGCTGGTCTCCCGTTAAAGATAGGCGCAACCGTATACAGGTTGCGCCCATCTGTCGATTGATAAAGGTTACTCCTGGTTTGCCAAATAGGTCGCTTCGTCCACAAACAATTGCAGCGCTTCGCCGCCGTTGAAAGAAAGACCAAGCGTTCCTGAGTTTAGCACGAGCACTTCGGTTTCCTTCTCTTCGTAATCCAGCCAGGGGCTCTTGGTCAGGTCAAAATTTATGGTGCCTTCCATTCCGGTTACATTGCCCTTCATGGTGACGGTCGCCATGGTGCCGACAACCGTTACGGTCAACGTCATCGCCGTGTCGGTAGAGGCATCCCAGCCCTCATCCACGCTGACAAAGCAGTCTTTCAGCCATTCGTAGTATTCGTCTGCAATCAGGAAACCCCAAGTGCCGTTAACGTCTTTGGCGCCATAGAAGTCTGCGCGGGCATCTTCGTTCCAGCGAACTTTGAAGGAGATTGCGTTGCCGGTCTCGGCATCTTTGTAAATGACAATACCGCCGTCACAGGAGCCGTCCGTGCGCTGAATGACTGCCATCGCGCTGAAATCGCCATCGAGCATGATTTCCGAATCCAGAGCCACTTCCACATACGTAATTTCTGCGGTTTCAACTGCGGCTTCTTCCGCGATCGCGCTGACAGAAAACATCAGCATGAGTGCTAGAACCAGAGGAAACAACCTTTTCATTTGAATACATCCTTTCTCTTGATAGCACAAGCCTATTCCATGCAGTTTGCACTACTATTCTGTAATTTTATTATAAATCTTATCCTGATTTCTTCATACGAGACAATTGTTCAATATGTGTGAAATCGTCCATAAATCTGATTAATTCGCCTGCTTTATCGTATGGTACAGCAGAATTACCGTCCGTTTATTAGCGGCAAAATATACGAAAAACACCCTATTTCTGCTATTTCATTCCCGAGTAGGCCATGGTATTCATCACACGGCTTTGCATAAAGATAAACAAAATCAAGTTCGGTAAAAACATCAAAAAGGAAGACACGGCGGCAATCCCCTGCCCGGCGACGGAGTTTGTATTGCTTGCCATCGTATTCATAAAAAAGGTCAGCGTACGCATACTTTCCTTGGACGTATACAGCGAAGATGTCTCCGTGTTGTTCCACACCAATTGAAAAGCCAGAATAGCAACGGTGGCAATTGCCGGGCGAATTAAAGGCAGGACCACTTTCCGGTAAATCATAAAATGCGACGCGCCGTCCATCCGCGCAGCTTCGATGAGAGAATCCGGAATCTGGTCCGTAAACTGCTTAACCAGAAACACACCGACCGGCATAGCGATCAACGGCAGAACGTGTGCGAAATACGTATTCATGATACCCAGCGAATCGACGATGATATAGCGCGGTATTTGCACCGCCACCGGCACAAACATCAGCGCGAGGGTATTGATTTCAAAGATCAAGGCTTTCCCGCGGAATTTCATTTTAGACAAGGCATAGCTTGCCATCGAGCCGATGAAAACCGTGGCTGCTACAGTGCAAAAGGTAACGACCACGCTGTTGAAGAGATAGCGGCTCAGCGCTATACCCGAAGCCTGCGTAGTGCTGATAAGCTCCTGAAAGCTGTCCAGCGTCGGATTTTGCACAAAGAAGCGCGGCGGGAAAGCAAAAAGCTCCGACAACGGCTTGAACGCGTGATTGATAATGAAAACAATCGGCAGGCTCATAAAGATTGCCAGGGGAACCAGAATGCAATACAACGGAATTTGGCTGGCGCTGAACCGCGAAGGGTTCAGCCGGGATACGCCAATTTTCATAAGATATACCTCCGTTTCCTGCCAGTTGTTTCAAATAAAATTCCTTTTTAAAGGGCGGCTTCGCAGCGTGATATAGCGCGCACGCTGCGAAGCCTGCCACAAAGTTGTCAGTCGATTATTAGATTGCTGAAATATTCTTCGACTTTTTCAGCCGCAACGCTATTGAGTTCGTCCAGTATGGCATAACCATCGATTGCGCCGGTCATAATGCCGTCGATAATCTCATTATCATCCAGCCATGTCTGCAATTCGTCATATCCGGGCGCGATGTAGGATGCCTCGGGAATGTAATTGCGGATGCTGTCAAACAGCTTGATGTTATCCCCGCTGTGCGCCGAAAAGGCTTCCCACACGGAATCGGTGGTGATAACAGGCAAGTTGCGGATCGAAGCGACGCCGGCCTCCTCATAGTAGTTCACACGGTCCATACAGGCCTGCTCGCCCCATACAATCCATTTGCTCAGTTCGTACGCTTCACGCTGATACTCACACGATGGCGAGATCACGCAGAAGTCAACGGCAGCCATCGCGTTGTCCGTTTCACCCAGCGGTTGGGGATAAATCACGAAATTCTGGCTGGTCTTCACGGAGTAGAATTTCAGGAATGAGTCGGACGCCCAGTTGTAATCCGTAAACAAACCGATGATGCCCGCGCCGGGAATCCATACATCCGCGCTGCCGACGGCCGCAATTTTGTCTTCGTCGCTGTCAAAACCTTCCCAGGTATGGCTATCCCTGTAATCTGCCTGAATCAACAGACTTTCCACCCAGTCGTCCGAGAAATTATAGCTCGTACCGTCCCATCCGTAGGAAGACTGTCCATCCATAATCGCCAGATACCAGCGGTATAGCGAATGGCCGCCAAAGCCGAAGTTGTAGTCTTCATAGTGCGCCAACGCGTTGCCCAGTTCTTCGTACTCATCCCATGTCCAGTCGGCATCCGGGATCTCCAGGTTATACTTTTCAATCATCGTGGTGTTTACGATGGTAACATAGGGGTAGGTATATGCAGGAATGGCGTAGTTCCGGCCAGCAATCTGCGATAATTCCAAATAGCTGTCCATAATGGCGTCCGCATCAGGATCGTTTTCCAGGAAGTCGGTCACGTCCGCAGCCCAGCCGCTTTGCACTGCGCCCGGCATATCAAACGTGATATACACATCCGGCAGCGTACCCGCGGCAGCCATGTTGAGCAAATCGCTGTTGAGTGTTCCGGTGTCCAGATACATTCTTTCCACGGTAATGTTGGGGTATGCCTCGGTAAACGCCGCGATGGAAAGTTCCAAAACCGGTGCGTACTGATCGCACATGTCCCAAGCGCCGAAAACGAGTGTGATTTCTTCGTCCGTCATCGGCTCCAGCTCCGCCGACGCGGAGCCAAACAAAGTGAATACCATAAGTAACGCAAGCAGTAATCCAAGTCCTTTTTTCATTGTAAGGCCTCCTTAAAATAATTGTTTCATTCTCCTGTGATTCCGGTTCGTTCGATGGTGTTTTTAAAGTTCTTTTGCAGCAGGAAATATAAAATGATCAGTGGAAGAATGCAGATCATCGTTCCCGCCATGGTTACAACTTCGCTTTGGATAAACTGGTTAACCGCCAAATCGCCGACCTCGATACCGGCCAGACGCAGATAGGAGGTTTCAAAATCGTTGAGCTGGATTAAAATTGTAGACAAGCCCCCCGCGGAGCCCAGGGACGGATCGGACATAAACAGGGAATTGCGGTATGTATCGTTCCAGTACCAGACAAATGAAAACAAAAAGGTGGTTACGATCGTCGGCAGCGACAACGGAATACCGATCCACACAAAGATTTTCAATTCTCCAGCGCTGTCCACCCGTGCCGATTCATCCAGCGAACGGGGAATCTGGGTGAAAAAGGCGTGGAATATCAGCACGAAAATGGCGCTGAAGAAGCCTTGTCCAAACAACGCGGGCAATACCAGCGTCAGCAAGCTTCCAACGAGGTTCAGCTCGTTATACAGCATACGTGACATAAAACCAGTTACACTGAATAACTTATATGCCCGGATAGAGCATCAACCATCACGGGGCAGGAAAGGCCATATATCTGGTACATACTTGCAGAAAGTACACGGATTGCTGAAAAACATGCTTTCAGACGCTGTACAATGGGGGCTGATTGCTGTAAATCCAGCGGATCGTGTTGTTGCCCCGCAGAAAGAAACACCTAATCACAGCGCATATGAGCCTGAACAATGTATTGCCTTACTGGACGCGCTCGACCATGAATCTTTAAAATGGCGAACTCTAGGTGTATTTGCCTTGTATGGTCAAATGCGTCGTGGTGAGATTGTAGCTTTAAATTGGGATGATCTTAATGGCAATACAGTAAACGTTCATCGATCTGCTGTTTATGTGCCGGGTGATGGGGTTATACTACGTCAAACGAAAACAAAGGCCAGCGTTAGGCAATTAGTGCTTTCGTCGGATGTACTCAAACTCTTGCGTGAATGGAAAGTTGAACAAGCAAAAGATAGGTTGGCACTTGGCGGCGCATGGGTTGATGAAGGTGCGATATTCACGCAGTGGAACGGTGTTAGGATGCATGTAGAATCACCTACAAAATGGTTTAAGCGGTTTCTTGAAAAGAATGATCTTCCGCATATCCGTTTTCATGACCTCCGCCATACAGGAGCATCGTTGTTGATCTCAAAAGGTATGGATGTAGAATCGGTTCGGCAACGGCTTGGCCATGCTGATGCAAGTACTACTTTGCGCTTCTATGCACATGCTTTTGCAGACGCGGAACAGCGTTCTGCTGATATCCTTCAGGATGCTTTCAAGCGTACAAAAACGGGGCAGTAGTGCAACAAATAGTGCAATCCTCTAAAAACATCCCCTTGTTCACAAATACAAGAAAACCCCGAAAGCGTTATGCGATCGGGGTTTCACTTTGGCACGCCTACCGCGATTCGAACGCGGGGCCTTCCGCTTAGGAGGCGGACGCTCTATCCAGCTGAGCTATAGGCGCACGGGGAACGGAAACCATTGTAATTCAGCGGTTTGAGAAAGTCAAGGTTTGAGGGTAACGTGAGAGCAGGGGCATGCCGTTGATTTTCGCCGGCAGGAAACGAAGGTTGATTTGTTGATCCGGGAAATATTACTTTAAGAATATCTCAATCACAGGCACGATAACATCCGGCTTCACGGGCGGCAGTTCGATCACCAGCAGATCTTTGGATTGTGCCGCGCCGGCGCTGAAATGCTCCACCTTGCCCTCAGTAAACCGCAGTTCACTTGCGTCGTGCAGGAATTGGATATATTCCACCTTCCCCGCCAGTCCCATCAGCTGAACATGCGCGTAGGGATAAGCCAACAGGTGCAGGTATAAGCGTTTTCCATCCTGCGTCTGCGTCATCCGGCAATCCTGCGGTAGGGCTTTGAGGAATTCGGGTTCGGCCATTGTACAGCCATAAATTGACCGCGCGTTGAATTTCATCCAGTCCTCAAACACGCGCAAAGCGTTTACGGCGCGGTTGTCCAAATACCCCCGGGCCGTCGGGCCGACGTTCATCAGCAGGTTGCCCCCGAGCGCAACGGTATTCACCAGCATGCGGATCAGCATTTCCGGCGATTTCCAGGTGCTTTCGTCTCGGTAATACCCCCAGGATCCCGAAAAGGTCTGGCAGGCTTCCCATGTTACCAACTCGCCCGTTTTCTCATCACGCAACCATTCCAGCGGCTGATATTGCTCAGGCGTCCATATATCCTGATTGATTTGCGTGCGATTGTTGATGATAATACCCGGCTGGAGTTTTCGTGCAGTCTCAATCAGCTTGTCCGCTTCCCAATCATCCTTGCCTTTGCCCCTGAGCCACGGCTTATCCTTGAGAACGGGTTGGTTACCCTGGTCGGTATAAGAGAAATCAAACCAAATTATATCAATCCGACCGTAATTACTCAGCAATTCCGTTACCTGATTGCGCATATATCGGGCATATTTGCGTATGTCTCTGGTTTCGTTTTGCTCCCTGGCATCCGCATCGTCCCGGCGGGGATGCAGAAAATCAATCGGAAACTCCGGGTGATGCCAGTCAATCAGCGAATAGTAAAAGCCAACACGGAGGCCCTCGGCGCGGAAAGCGTCCACATATTCGCCTACCAGGTCGCGCCCGGCCGGGGTGTTGGTTGCCTTATAATCGGTAAAGGCCGTATCCCACAGGCAAAAGCCCTCGTGATGCTTCGCCGTGAGCACCACATATTTCATGCCGGCGGCTTTGGCGCGTTTCGCCCAGTCTCTGGGCTCGTACAGGTCCGGGTTGAAACGCTTGAAATACAGGTCGTATTTCTCTTGCCGGATCTTTTCCCGGCTCAAAACCCATTCATGCCTTGCCGGCATGGCATACAATCCCCAGTGGATGAACATCCCAAAGCGGTCGCGCGTGAACCATTGGGTATCGCCGGGGGTTTTTGGGGGGTTGTAAGATGACATCGCGGTTCTCCTTTGCTTGATAACGCTCTTTGCACGATGATAGTTTATGGATAATTCTCCCCCCTGTCAATGACAGGGGATGTAAATTCATATATTCTTTTAATCAAAATGAGATATCCTGGTTTTCATCCAGCGTGCTGCGTAAATATTCCGATACTCCCCTGAGCCGCAAGATCCAGTCCGGCTGCCGATTGTGCCACAACTCGGCGACAAACATCGACACGCCCAATGTGCGCGCTTGCGCCACGCCACGCTCAAAATCCACATGACCTTGGCCAAAGTCAAGATTTCTGAACACTTGCGGCCGTGTTTCTTTCAGATGCATCGCAAACAGGCGCCCCCGGCCCAAGCGGATGTCCGCATAGATATCATGGCCGTCTGTAACCGCGGCATTTGTCAGGTTGCCCAGGTCCGGATAGACGCCCAGGTATGGCGAAGCAACCGCATTGACGTACTGCATCGCTTTTCCAACCGTATTCATAAATGGAGTCTCCATCGTTTCAAACCCCAGCGGAATACCATATTGCGCCGCGTAATGAACGCAGCGCAACAGATTTTCCGCAAACATTTCCCGGGTATCCTCCCCGTGTTCCTCGTAGTATACGTCATAGCCGGCCAACTGAATCAAACGAATGCCAAGCGCATCGGCAAACCGAACCGCGCCTTGCAAAATCGCCATGCTTTGCCGGCGGATTTCAGGATCGCGGCTGCCCAGCGGATACTTGCGATGTCCGCTGAGGCACATGGTTCGCACAGGCAATCCGGTTTTGCACATTGCCCGGCGAATGGCATTCATCTCCTGAGAATTACAAGCTAACCGCGCCAAGCGCCGGTCCGATTCGTCTATCGATATTTCCAGGAAATCGAACCCGGCGTTCTTTGCGCCGGCTAAGCGTTCTGTCCACGAAAGTTCCGCGGGCATCGCTTTTTCATACAGGCCCAACCGATAGTTACTCATCTGCTTGCTCAGGCTGCGCCCATAGCGGCCGCATTGTTCGGACTACATTGCAAAATTCTTCATATTTCTGATCATAAACAGCCCGGTACCGCCGGTTGGGGGTATATACTTGCCGCATTCCAGCCATCGCCCGTGACGCGGTTGTCAGGTCTGGATATATGCCCGCGGCAACGGAAGCGGTCATCGCCGCCCCCAGCGCGCCCAGCTCAGCGCTGTCCACGGTTTGGATTTCCATGTTCAGAATATCCGCAAACATCTGCACCCACGCCTGCGAGTTGACTACGCCGCCCGCAAGGCGAATCGCCTTGGGCGGGCGCGCCGCGCCGGACAGCAGGCGCTCTATATGCAATCGATGTCCGAAGACGATGCCTTCATAGACGGAGCGCAGCATCTGCGCACGGGTGTGCGCAGCATGAATATTCACGAATGCCGCGCCTGCGTTTGCATCATCGCTTCCGCCATACAGATAGGGCAGGAAAATGATGTTTGCTTCATCCGGCGCAACCCCGCCAACCATTTCATCGGCAACGCGATACAGCGACGCTTCTCCCGCCAATTCCTTCAAAAAGGTTTGGATAAACCATTCCAGATTTGATGCGGAGGTCGGCGAGCATTCTTCCACCAAAAAACGATCCTTAATACAATACAGCGAGTTCATCTTTACGGACCGGTCCATAACCGGCGTGTCCGATACATACTCGTTGATACTCCATGTGCCGGCGATAACAGCCATATACGTATCGTCTGTCACATTCATGCCGATGGCGCAGGCGTCGATGTCAAACAGCCCTGCCGCCACCGGCGTTCCTTCCTCAAGCCCGGTCAGCGCCGCGCATTCGGCGGTCACATGTCCGCAGATTTCAGAGGAATAGACCAGCGGCGGCAATTTGCCCTTCATCGTTTCCAGGCCGAAAATCCTCAAGATCTCATCGTCATACGCCGCTGTGCTGAGATTCACCAGATTCGAACCGGAGCTGTCGGTTATCTCAGCGCAGGGTTTGCCGGTCATGCGGTAACGGAGATAGTCCTTGACGCCAAAAATCCACCGGGTGTTATCCAGCACGTCCGGACGGTTTTCCATGAACCACTTCAGCAGCGCCACCGGCTGGGACGCCAGGACGCTTTGGCAGGTCAGTGGTAATACGGCGTCCGCCGTTCCGTCTTGATTCCAGGTTTGGATAATTTTCCAAGCGCGGCTGTCGGTGGACACGATGCCCGGATACGCCGGTTTATGGTCCTTCCCCCACAGGTACAGCCCTTTACCATGGCCCGAAACCGATACCCCGGCAATATCGGCAACCCGTACGCCGGATGTTTCTACAGTTTCGCGAATCACCTCGCAATTCGCCTGCCAGAGCTTTTCCATATCCCGCTGGGTAAACCCGCTTCGGGGCGTGTTCATGGGTGTGATACGTTTGGCCGAGGCAACCGCCTCTCCGTCTTGGGTAAAGAGCACGGCTTTGGACGTTGTACCGCCATGATCCAGTCCAAGCAAGTATTTCACGAGAGCAACTCCCTTTCCATTGTAAACAGCGATGCCGCAACCGGCGCGCGCCATTCCGGATTGCGGCGTGCGGATTCTATTTCACAATGCCCTTGGTCAGAATAATATTTCCATATTGCTTCGCCTCGGACGTTGCCGCGATGCAAAACGCCTTCCGGCTGCGCGTATAAAACGCTTCGCGCTCCAGCATTTCCGGTTCCGCGGCATAGCCGTGAGCCCGCAGTACGGACCGGAACGTGTCCCACAGCTCCGGGACGATCGTATCGCCCTGGATTTTTGCCATCAGCGCATAGGGCGCCTTTGCGTAAAGGTCCAGCGGCATCAACCGCAAAATAGCCTCCAGCACCTCAGCGGAGCCGCGGCCGTTGATCGGCACGACCTGTACGCCCAGTGAGTACGCGGGAAAATTCCCGTCGCCAATCACGATTTCGTCCCCATGCCCCATGTCCATCAGGTGCTTGACCATCCCGGAGGGCAGGATTTTCGGTATCAGGTTAAGCACGAATATTCTCCCTCACTTTACGATTACCGCAGACCGCGCCGCAATGACAATGCCCCCGGTTGCGTTTTTCCACGTATCTGCGTCCACAGTGCGGTACATTGACAGTGCGCCGGCATCAAACGCCGCGCTTACGGTCACCGCCGTATCTTCGTAGTTGCAGATAACCAGCATACTGCAACCGTCTTTGGCCTCAAAACGGGCAAACGGATGATGCGCTTTGCCCGACAGCGTACGCACGTCCGCGCCGACGGTATCCTTAAACTCGCCGGCCCACAGGAACTCGCGGTATTCCCTGCGCAGCGCGTCCATTTTCATCCCGTATGCCACCGTATCCGGATAATCATGCAGCCACCCCTTGAAGTTGTAGGGCTCATAGCTGATAACATAGCGGTACATCAAACATTGGTTGATCATATTGCGGTCGTTGAAACCGGTAATCGCCGTCATGAAATTCGCACGCGGCCTCATGTAGCGCGACAGCGGAATATGCTTTTTATCCCAGGAACGAAAATAAGACAGGCTGTAGACTTCCATTTCCCAATCGTAGCAGGCTTCGCCCGCCATCATAAAGTCTTCGCGCAAGCCCGGGGTTTCCTCCAGCAGGCGGATAAATTCGCGGTCGTCCTGATAGACCGGCCAGCCGTATTTGTGGTTATGCCTGGTATCAAAACACAAAAGCGCGGGCGAATGATGCAAACACTCGTCAAAGAGCATGCCGTCGCAGTTGAGATCCACAAGCTTTTGAAACTCATTTTTTGCTACTTCCCGATACTGCGCAGAGCGGAAGCACATCGGAATCAGCCGCTTGGTGTTGATATCCAGCAGCTGCGCCGGCGTCTGATACTCGTAGCCCCCATAGTGATAGTAATCGCCGTACGGGTCTTTCACCGCGCAGTCGATCAGCTCGCTGCGGAACCGTTCCGTCGCGCGATCCGCCCAGGTAAATTTGGCAAACAGGATGATTTTCACACCAAGCGCCTGGCAATCGGCGATCGCTCGCTTCAGCTCTTCCAGCGTGCCAAGCCGCGGATCAAAACTGTGCGAGGGATTGCCCTGATCCTGCCCCCCGTCGCTCCATCCGACAAGCTGAATGGCCTGCACGCCGTATTCGGCGCATTCGGCAGCCACCGCGGGCAGCTCCGTATAGCGCAGGCGCAGTTCATCCTCGGGAGAATTGATATGGATTTGCAGCCAGGAATGCACGTCGCGCGCCCATGCCGGCGGTACGGCGTCGCGGCTCCAGGTTTGCCGCCATGCTTTATAGATATCCACGCCCTGCTGCCAGCCGCCGGTATACGCTTCCAATGCGATGGGCGTCAGGGCGCAGGCATCGCCCGGCTGAATATAGGGCATGTGCACCGCCGCAAAGCGGATATGTACCGGCTTGCCCGCGATATCACCGGAAAGCGGCACACGGGAATCAATGGCGGAATCATATCCGGGGCGCAGCTCGTTATGCCAGGCAACCAGCTCGCTGCTGGAATCCTTTACGCCGATATAAAGCCCCTGCGTTTCGCTGCGAATGAGGAAAAACGGGCAGGTGGGCGCGCCGACAGCCGGAGACCGATTCGAGAACTGCGTGGGATAGTCCACGCTGTGGCAGCCTTCGTGCTGGTCAAACACCGGCCACATATTCCATTCCTGCGCGTGAGCATATTCATACGTGAATCCCTTCATCCACCCGGCGCCGTCCGGCTGCGTAACGTCGCCCAGATACGGGCTGTACACGCTTTCCACCACATAGGGCGAGTTGTTTTCCACCTCGGTATACCAAACGGCCTGCCGGCCTTCCGCCCTGACGGTAACGGTCAGCCGGATATCGAGCTTGCCTGCCCTTTCGCACGTCAGGCTATCCCAGCGGAAGCGGATAAAATCTTCGCCTGTTTCTATCCGCGGAGCGCTTTGCTTTTCGCCGTACACCGGATTGTTGCGCAGTTCGTCATTCACGGGCACCAGCAGCCGCCAAGATAATCCCAGCGCTTCCCGGCGCAAAATATTCCAATCCGTATCAGCCGCAATGATGTGGGTTAAAGCGCCGGTACACTCGTCAAACTCAAGCACCAAACTCTTTGCGTCCAACCGTACTGTTTTCATATACGTAATCTCCTTGTCGCATCATGAATTTCCGGTATCCCGGAGCGTGCGCCGCTATTTCGGCGTTCCGGGATGGTTGTTGGCAAAGTGCTTGAGAATGACGATCGGATCGAAACGGGACTGATTGCTCACCGTTACGCCGGCGCGCGCTGCGCCTTCACTCACGAAGTATTCGTCGGCGCTCTTCTCGCCGAAACGCAGCATAACCGGGGTTTCCGCGTCATAGGGCCCGAATTTGCCGTGGCCCTGCACAAAGATGCAGCCGTAAGCCGCCTCATCCTTCACCGTTACGGATTGACCGGGGTAAACCGTCAGCTCTTTTGCCGCGATGTACTCGTTGGCATAGACGATCCATTTTTCCATATGCGTTTCATCCTGCGACGCGAGGATCGGCGGACGGAAATAATGTTTGCGATAGTTCGGATCGACGTTCTTATCCCAATCCAGCAAATCAAGCACGTAATCTATGTTCGTTTTTTCATCATCCGGCACGTTTTCCACCAAAAATTCATAGGAGTACGCCTCTCCCGACGTAACGTTTTCAAACACCGAGTTGACGTCGCTGTTCCACTGCGGTTCGTAGGTAAGGTAAGAACCGGGCGCGTGGAGGACGCCCGGCGGCGTATACCAGCCGGTACCCAATTCAATACGGTATGCGCGGGATAGTTCCGTAATCCGGGTGTCGCGCTTTTCGTAGTCTGAAAGACATTCCTTCACCTGCTCCCGCGTCACATCGGGATCAAACCCAAAATAGGTGTGCGGGAAGGAGCCGGGATAATTGTTCAGCTGCGGCGGATAGTAGTACGCTTCGGGTTTGCCCAGCTTCCCGATGCGGGCAGCCGCGTCAAAATCCAGATGTACGTGATGAAACAGCGGATCGCCGAAATCGAAGAATTTTGAATACATCGGCCAGGTATGGTACTTTTCGTATAGTTCCCCGCCGATCAGCTCCGCGCCGAGTTCCCGCACAAAATCGCGAAGCGTGACGGGCTGCGCGCCCGTATCAACGTAGCTTAAGCCTTCGTCCGCCGCAGCCAGCGGGCCGTTGTTGGCCGTGATAACGGACGAAAACCAACGCTCCTTCATTGCGCCGCGTTTGATACCCAACGCAAAATAGTCATCCGGATGCAGTTTCAGGCGATGACCCGGCTGTGAGAACAAGCGCGGGACAAACACAGGCACGAGACGCAGGATTCCATTGCCTTGTTTGAACGTTTCAACAATGCGATTTGTCATATGCATATCCTCCCGTTTTGTTAAATTGTGTTTTGGGACAGTTGGCTGTTATAGCGCCGGCAAACGGGATGCGTATGCCCCCGGAACAAAAGCACTATACTCCAATGAGCTTTTTGAGCTGATAAACAAAATATTGAAAATCATCCCATGAAATCTCAGGATGTACCAGATGATCAAGATTGGGGATATATCCGGGATATTCGAGCATTTTTGATATTCTGCCGAGTTCTTTGTCGATGGCTGCTTTCCCTTCGGAAATTTTTATCTTATCGATGCCGCCGAGTATGCCCAATTTGGGATACTTTTTTCTGTACTCTATAATGTCGTTTTGGGGCATGACCTCAAATGGCAGCAATAAGTTGATCCCGCCTTCCATAAATACAGGGATCAATTGCGAGCAATCACCATCCGTATCCAAGGACATGACCTCAATGCCGTTATTCAATGCGAATCGCTTGATTTTTTGATAATTCGGAAGCATGAATTCCCTGACAAACGCAGGGGATATTAAGGAGCCGCTTCTCCCCGACATATCCTCCCATATGTGTATAGAATCAGCCCTGACATCTTTTAGAATGACGCTGTAGACGGATATCCAAAAATCAGTGAGGTAGTCCATCATGTCCCGAATCAATTCGGGTTGGTCATAAAATCCCATCAGCAGATTTTCAACGCCCATTAATTCCCTGATGGTCCCAAAAAGGCCGTAGGGATATACTCCCAGCTGGACAAAAGCCTCGGGGTTGTTATACCCTTTGATAAGCTCGCGCCAGTTCTCAGGAAACCGTTGGGGAGAATTCGGATTGAGTCTTTCCTTTAGCTTTTCCCAGTCCTCTATTGTTTCAACAGGGTGCTTCAGGTAACGGGGAATGGAGGATTCTTCAAGGTTGATTTCCTTCGTTATCCCAAACTCGTCGAGTACGACGGCTCTTTTCCCATCGTTTTGGATTTCCTTGGTTTCAAACCAGGGACAAAAACCATAGTTAAAGTCCACCACCGTAATCCCCGGATCAAACCCGAACCGCTCGCTCCAATCCGCGCCGTCTTCGAGCCCTTCCTGTTTCCATCTGGTGATTGTTTCCGGCCATGGACCAAATAAAAAGAAAAAGGGGGTGCGGTCTGTACTCCTGCACAATACGGTATTTTTGATTCTTTCTTTGTTTGTCATCACGGCACCTCTGGTAACATCATTACGTATCCAGAGTATAGATACACGTGCCTGCTTATTCAATGGACAAACGCGTTATGCATATGGACAAAAACGAGATGATCTGTTATATTTTCCTTATGAAGAATCTTACAAACATCGGAAGCATTTCCAATTGCCATCACTTCCCGTCTCATTCCCATACCATATGGGAAATGGTCTATTATTCAAAGGGAAGCGTTGAGTGCATCATAGGAGGAAAAGGGCATGTTTTGTCCGAGGGTACGTTCGTTTGTCTGCCTCCGAATGTCAGCCACGAGGAAATCGGCCTGGATAAATTTGACAATTACTATTTTTCGGTGGGAGAATTCAAACATCGTTCCAATAAACCGATTATTGTTACCGACACCTCGAATTACGCTATCGGAAATCAAGTAAGACTGATGTATTTAGCCTTTGTCCGGAAGGTACCAAACTATCAAATGATCTGTGAGTGTCATTTGAATACGATCACGCAATATATAGTAAGCCAGGCACAGGAAAGTCCTTATGATATTTCATATATTAACCTTTTCATTGATGAACTGATAATCAATGCGTCTGATTGTGATTTTAAAATCACAGACCTTAAGCGCTCCGTACCGTTCAGTTTTGACTATTTCAGAGTACTTTTCAGACAAAGCACGGGCTTAACCCCGTTGGCATACTTGAATAATATCCGGATTGCAAACGCAAAACAATTGCTCAAGCACCAGTATGGCCCCCAGGGGCTGACAATATCTAACATTGCTATACTGTCAGGGTTTCATGACCCGTTATACTTTTCACGCTTTTTTAAAAAGCATACCGGCCTTTCACCGATGGCTTGGGTTAACAGCGTAAAATAAAGCGCTCCGGCAGCGATGCAGGGCGCTTTTCATGCTGGATATCCCTGCCCGCGTAACCCGCGGAGAATAGGACGTTTTTACCAAACAGCTCAGGGAATCCCGGCTGACGCCTTCCGATTACGCATTTCCGTCATTGGATGCGCCTTGCATTGCATGGCAGCGGATCAAATCTGTCAAGAAAACCGGAAAAATATCGTAAAATACGGATTGCCGCGTCCGTATCGCTTTGCTATAATAGCCAAAACGAACGCGGGCTTTCAGCCCGGTGAATTGGTCATATTTCATTGAAATCGAGGAGAATACTATGAAATACGGGGCGAACATCAACACACTTTACACGGAACTGCCGTGGAACGAACGGTTTGCGGCGGCAAAGGCGGACGGGTTTGACTGCGTGGAGTTTTGGGAATGGCGCGCGATTGATATGGCGGAAACCGCCGCCGCCGCGAAAAAAGCGGGCATCGGCATCAGCGGCTTTAACGGCGACACCGACTATTCGCTGATCGATCCCGCCCACAAGAAGCCGTATCTGGAGTATCTCAAGCAATCGATGGACGCCGCCAAAACGTTGGGAGCGCCGTCGGTGACGATCCATTCAAACGCCCTGGGCGAGGGCGGCGTCGTTGTCAATCCGTACGACAGCCTGTCCGATACCGTCAAACTATGTGCGATGTTCGATACGCTTAAGGAAGCGGCCGCGCTCGCGGAGCGCAGCGGCATACGCGTCAATCTGGAGGGGCTCAACGTCTATACGGACCATGCGGGGAATTTCCTGAAGTCCACCAAAATGGGCGCGGAGATGTGCCGGATGATCGGTTCGCCGTATCTGAAGATACTCTACGACGTCTACCATATGCAGATCAACGAAGGGCGGTTGTGCGACACGCTGAGCGAGTATATTGATTGCATCGGCCATGTGCACATCGCCGATACGCCCGGCCGCCACGAACCCGGCACCGGCGAGATCAATTACGGCTTTGTCCTCACGCATCTGAAGAAGCTGGGCTATTCCGGCATCGTCGGCTGCGAGCTGTTCCCCAAAACCGATACCGCGGCCGCGGTCAAGGCTATCATGGCGGTCAAAGCGCTTGTGGAATCCGCCTGATATCCGTCTTGCTCCATAAGCCGGCCGCAGCCCGGAGATTCCCCCGCTTCGCCGTTTGACATTCCGCCGCAAAATTATATAATACTCCCGAATTGTTTCGGCCTCCTGAAAAAGAAAAACAGGACAATCCGCAAACCCTGTCGGTTTGGCGGCAAATCAAAGAAAAGGACATCGAAATGAGTATTATTACGATCGTCGGCGCGGGAATGATGGGTTCCGCAATGACCTGCCCCGCAGCGCACAACGGCCATGAAGTCCGGCTTGTCGGCACGCCGCTTGACCGGGAGATCATCGAAAACGCCAAAGAAAGCGGCTATCATATCACCCTGAAACGAACGCTGCCAAAGGGCGTCCGGTATTTCCAGTTTGAAGAGCTGGACAAGGCGCTCCAAAACGCGGACCTTTTAATTTCCGGCGTCAGCAGTTTCGGCGTGGAGTGGTTTTTGCACAATGTGCTGGAAATAATCCCGGAAACGCTGCCCGTGCTGTCGGTCACCAAGGGGATGATCGTCAATCCGGACGGGACGCTGACGACTTATCCCCATTGGTATGCGCTCCAGTTAAAGGAAAAGACGCTTTCCATCAACGCGGTCGGCGGCCCGTGCACCAGCTATGAGCTGGCGGATCACGATCCCACCGAGGTATGCTTCTGCGGTTCGGATATCCACCGGCTTCGCATCCTCAAGCAGACGTTGAATACGGAGTATTACCATATCAGCCTTTCCACGGACGTTACCGGGGTGGAGTGTTCCGTAGCCATGAAGAACGCGTACGCGCTCGGCGTAGCCCTGTCCATCGGCTTATCCGAAAAAAGAGAAGGCCGGGAAGGCAAGGAACACTTCAATTCCCAGGCTGCGCTCTTTGGGCAAAGCGTACGGGAAATGCGCAAGCTTCTGCGCATCACAGGCGGGAATGACGATAATATTGTGTACGGCGCCGGCGACCTGTATGTAACGGTGTTCGGCGGGCGCACCCGGAAAATCGGCATACTGCTGGGCAAGGGGTATTCCTTTGAAAACGCGATGAAAGAGCTCAGCGGGATCACGCTGGAGTCCATCGTTATTGCTACCCGTACCGCGCTGGCGGTGAAGCGTATGGCGGCGCGCGGCGCGGCGCGGGAGGAAGACTTCCCCCTGCTGATGCATATCGACCGGATCATCAATCACCAAATGCCTGTACAAATTCCCTGGAATCTGTTTGAAGTTGAGGAATGCGGCATATAGCCTGCCGCTGCGGCGGCACTGGGCAAATCCGCGCCTAAACATTTCACCGAAAGCCGCTTCAAAACTTCCGGTGAAATGTTATGGTGTTATATACTGTTTATTTACCGCCAGGCGGCGTTTACGCCGCGTCGGCGTCCAGCAGCACGACGCCCAGCACCGGCTTTCCCCAGGCCGTGATGCGGTCGGCCTCTTTCACAACGTCCGCGCACAGCGATACGCCCTGCTTCTCTACGACAACCACGATGGCGGCCGCCTTCACCGCTTCCACGGAAGCCACGTCGCACATGGGATTGCCGGCCGCAACAAACCTGAGCTTGGTATCGGCGGCGGCTTCGTTGAACGCCTCTGCGACCGCCCGGAGTTCTTCCTCCGCGACGCTGCCCGCAAGCGCGATGCCGCCCTCCGTGATTCCTTTCGCCGACACGGTTGTGCAGATGCTCTGCGCGGTCAGCGCCAGCGCGGTTTCACGCTCCGCCGTTTTCAGCTTCACGCCGCCCATCGCGGCGGCCGCCCTGTCCAAAATCCGTATCCGTTTTTGCCCGGCGCCGGGTATCGATCCCAAAACCGAAAGGTTCGCAATGCAGCGCAGTTTGTCGGAATCCAGGATTTTACCGGAAACCGTATAATACAGCGCAAGCAGCACAAGCATTACGACGATCCCGCCAAGCGCCGCATAGACCGCGGTTTTAAGCATTTGAACGGTTATTCTGCGCCACAGCGGTGCAAACGTCAGTTCTTTGAATTCCTCTTCCAAAGCATTCAGTTCAAGCTTCGTTTCCCTGATTTGGGTGTTCAGGGTGAATATCGCCTCCAGGTTGCTTTGTTGCCTGTTGGCTAAAGACAGATCCTGGTACGTATAGACGTTGCTGTCAAGCTCTATGAGTTCGTGCTCGCCGATCGATTCGGACGCCTCCCGATAAACCTCCGCCATTCCGGCCCTGACGATGCCAAATATCGTCTGTGCGGTTTCATCGTCGTTGCCGATGACCGTCAGGGTGATCATGCCCGTCGTATCATACATCGTCGCCGAGACGATCTCCTTGATGTATTTGATATCGTTCATTTCCGGAAAGCGTTCCAGTATCCGGTTATACAAATCTCCCCCGCTCAAATACAGCATATATGCTTTCAGCAGGCTGCCGGTGCGGCTGACATACTGTTCCAGATAATCCGGCACAACCTGCTCGTCCGCGTCAATGTAGTAAGTCATCGTTGCAATCATTTTATGGTCAGGATCTATCTTCATCAGCACGGAAGCCTGGTTGTATGCCTCCTGCCAAACCAAATCGTCCTCCAGCGTCACGATGGTTCTTTCCAGCGTCTGCATTTTGTCGGTATAATCCAGTACGCTGTCGTTGTATTCTTTCGCAACGATGTCTTCATACTCTGCATCCGTCATTTCCATGATCAGGCCGGCGGTAGTAACCAAGAGCGCCACGGCAACGAAAATCAGCGCAACGAGAAATACCATCCTCCACTTTTTGAAAACATAGAAGATCAGATACCGCATGTTCATCTCCGCGGCCATAAGCCCTGCGGAGCCGTTTTCGATGTTTTGACTCATGGAATCCCCTGTCCTTTCCGGAAGTCTGATGTTATACTGGCGATAGAAGCAAAAGCATAGCAAAATAGTAAGGTAACCGGCGCCCGATGTCAACAGGGCGCGTCAGGCGCCGCCGTAGTATGACCGGTACCACCGGGCAAAGCGCAAAAGCCCTTCCTCAACGGGCGTGGACGGCCTGAACCCGAAATCCCGCGCCAGATCATCCACATCCGCATAGGTTTGGTACACATCCCCGGGCTGCATGGGCAGGAATTCCTTTTCGGCGCGGATTTCGCGCCCGTAAACGGCGGAGAGCGCCTGCTCCAGCGTTTCAATGAAACGCAGCAGGTTTTCGGGCTTATTGTTGCCGATATTATACACCCTGGCCGGATCCACGCCCCGCGGCGGCGAAGCGAGCACGCCGCATATACCGGTGACAATGTCGTCGATATAGGTAAAATCGCGGTAGAGGTCGCCGTGATTGAATACCGGAATGGTTTCGCCTGCGAGGATCTTGCGCGTAAAGCTGAAGTACGCCATATCCGGCCGGCCCGCAGGCCCGTAAACGGTAAAAAACCGCAGCCCCGTGCAGGGGATATCGTAGAGGTGCGCGTAGGTGTATGCCATCAGCTCGTTACTCTTCTTGGTCGCCGCGTACAGGCTGATGGGATGGTCCACGTTGTCCGATACTGAAAACGGCGTCTTTTTTTGATTGCCGTACACCGACGAGGAGGACGCGTACACCAGGTGCCGCACAGGATGGCTGCGGCACGCTTCCAGCACGTTGAAAAACCCGACCAAATTCGACTCGACATACGCCCGCGGATTCTCTATGGAGTAACGCACGCCCGCCTGCGCGGCAAGGTTTATTACGGCATCGGGCTGATATTGCGCAAATACGGCTTCCAGCGCCTCTGCGTCCGCAATATCGCCTTTGACGAAGGTAAAAGCGTCCGATTGTTCTTTAAGCTGCCGCACCCGCCACTCTTTAAGCCCTGCCTCGTAGTAATCGTTGAGGTTGTCAAGCCCGACGACCGTATGCCCGCCGTTAAGCAGCCGCGCCGACAGATGATACCCGATAAACCCCGCCGCGCCGGTGACGAGGATGCTTTGTTTAGTCAATCTATCAACCCCCGGTTTGTACTCAAGTAAGCATTCTACACGCCTATTATGGTATCCGCGCTCTGATAGCAGGATTCATTATAACATAAAAGCCAATGAATTAAGCAATGGGTTGATCCATGGTATAGTATCAGCATAGTAGGATCGGCATACAACGTGAAAATACAAACAGGAAATTCGAAATTTTCAAGCGCGATGATTCCTTCGTGTTGAACTGGACAGAATTTGGCGTTTTATTTATAATGACAGCTATAAACACTACTATACGGGGGCAGGATATGCACGCTTCTATGGACAGGCTTGCCAGACTTATCAAAAACCCTCTTCTGATCATTCGTATATTAGGTTACCATGGCTATTTGAATTTTATACCCGATAAAGCATATTTAAAGCTTATATATCGTATTTCCCTGCATAAACCCCTTAATTTACACAATCCAAAATCATTTAGCGAGAAAATACAATGGTTGAAATTGTACGACCATAATATGCTCTATCCGCTTTTTGTAGATAAATACGCAGTCAAACAATATGTGGCGGATAAAATCGGCGCGGAGCATATCATACCGACGCTGGGGGTTTGGAACACCTTTGATGGGATAGATTTTGAAACGCTTCCGCAGAGGTTTATATTGAAATGCACGCATGACAGCGCCAGCTTTATTCTATGCCACGATAAAAAAACGCTCAATCTGCCGGCCCTGAAAAGGAAACTGGAAAAACACCTGAAACAGGATTACGCAAAGTTATCCAGGGAATGGCCCTATGCCAAGGTCAAACACCGTATTATCGCAGAGCCGATGCTGACCGACAGCACCGGCGAACTGCCTCAGGATTGGAAGCTGCTGTGCTTTAACGGCAAAGTAAAAGTGGTATATACCGTATCCCATCGTGAAACAGATCCTCGCAACGACTATTTTGATGAAAATTTCAATCATTTGCCTTTTGAAAACATACATCCCAAATCGGCCGATTCGGAATTGCCGCAAAGGCCCGCCGCTCTTTGTGAAATGATACAAATCGCCGAAATACTTTCTCAAGGGATTGCGCAAGTCCGGGTAGATCTGTACTATGTGAACCATACGGTCTATTTCGGCGAATTAACTTTATACCACGCGGCGGGGTTTTCGGTTTTTAAACCGGAAGAATGGGACCGGAAACTCGGCGAGTGGCTGGATATTTCAAAAACCGAAATACCATCCCCACAATAACCCTCAGCCAAATGGCGCGGCTTTGAAAACGTGACGGCCGTTTGACGCAAAGCGCAGCATAGAGCTTTTGTTTTCTTTCTATTTGCAATAAATCGCTTTGCCGTCTTTGATGGTTTTAAGAACCTGAATATCTTTGATATCCATTGGCTCCGCCGCAAGCGGGTTTTGATCCAATATGATCAAATCGGCGCGTTTGCCAACTTCAATTGTGCCTTTGCTGTCCTCTTCAAAATACTGGTAGGCGGCATTGGCAGTCACCGCCCTTAACGCTTCAAAAACACCGATTGCCTGATCCGGCCCTATATGCTGTCCGCTACGGCTGATCCGATTGACGGCGCACCATACCGAATGGAGCATATCGGGCCTCGTGACCGGCGTATCCTGATGAAAATTAAACTTCACTTTATATTCTTGGGCAGCGTTCACCGGGCTTACCCGATTGCCTCTGTCCGCGCCGAAATTCTTGATATGGATATCGCCCCAGTAATATACATGGCCGACAAATATCGACGCGATCATATTGATAGCCGCCATTCTTTCCAGCTGATCGTCGCGTACGGTCTGGCAATGGATCATCGTGGGCCGGTAATCGCCTTTTTCGCCGGATTGCTCCAATGCTTTTTCATAAGCGGTAATGAATTGCTCGCTCGCCGCATCCCCGTTGCAGTGCGCCAAAACCTGTTGTTTTTCGGTAAGCGCCTTTTTGATCAGATTTTCGACTTCGGAATCATTCATATACGGATAGGCGCGGTAGCCCGGTTCTCCGCCAAGATACGGCTCTGACATCCAGGCGGAACGGCCCTGCGGCGAACCGTCCAAAATGATCTTGTATCCGCCGAGTTTTAAGTGATTGTGATACTTCCGGTCGTGTTTTGTAAACCGCGCAAACATATCCGTATCGCTTGGCAGTACAGGATACGCGACTATATCAATGTTAAGCAGCCCAAGGGCGCCCGCTTTGCTCAGCATCGCAATGCCTTTTTGTTGTGATGCGCCGTCCTGCGCCGTCGTGATGCCGTTTTTGATATAAGACTGCTGCATTCGTTTTGCGATTGAAACCGGGTTCAGGCCAGCGCCGGAAAGCAGAAGCTTTTGTACTGGGAGCATCCCTTTTTCTTCCAGGTATCCGTTTGGTTCCGCCGTTGCGCCCACCCGGCCGATCACGCCGCCTTTTGGATCCGGCGTTTCCGCGGTGATCCCGCAGTTTGAAAGCACTTTGCTGTTGACACATCCCATGTGCCCGGATACATGCAGAATAATAATGGGAATTTCTGCGGAAACCCGGTCCAATATACTTTTGTCCGGATGTCTTCCCTCGGCGAGGAAGTTATGGTCGTACGCAACGCCCAGCAGCAGTTTGCCCGTTTTTTTACGTTGCGCCAACGCGTGCTTCAGCGTTGCTATGATATCACCGAAATTCCCGCACCCGTCCAGATGCACGGCATCCGCAAACAGCACGTTCATGGTGATATGGCTGTGCCCGTCAATAAAGGCCGGCATCAGGCAACAGCCGTCCAGGTCTGTCCGTTCCGCCCTTTTTACACTGTCAAAATCGCTGAGTTTTCCGATGCCGGCGATTATTCCGTCTTCCACCAGCACAGCTTCAGGCCGGTCGGTTTTATCCCGTAAAGTCAGTATGGTTCCGTTGTAATAAAGAATTTTGCCTTTCATAACGATCCCCTCGTATTAGAACAGGCAGAATGATTCGATCATTCTGTTTCCGCGGTGGAATTTCCCTTGAAGTAGTTATAGGTTTTTTGCTTTTTCCAGGTCCGGGTTATTTTAAGCAAGGCCGCATACGCGATCACACACGCGGCCAATATGATCAAAATCACCGGCAGGGAAATGGCACCGGACGCATATGCCATCAGCGACAGGGTCGCCGGAAACGACACCATCATCACCAGGTTCATAACGCCCAATTCCACCGCCGTTGTGGTTTCCAGCCTGGGATCTACGATACGCACAAGCGAAATGCCGCTGGGGACTGTTCCCGTGCATGTTCCGAAAAGGCCCAGCGTCCGTTCAAAGTCGTTCTTGCCGCCAAAACGTTGTCCGAAATAAAAGCAAACTATAAACGTTATCACGCTCACTACCGCGCTCACCACGAGAATAGGAATGATCCATTCGCCAAGAATCCGGAAGCTGACCGCCATGAACGCGGTCACAATGAGATAATCCGTTGTCAAATTAGTGATCTTGGATTGCTGGTCCCTGTTCAACAGGAAAGAGATTTTGAGTTTTTTCATCATCCATTTCACAAGGTACCCCGCCAGCATACCGTTTGCAAACATCATGCCGCTCATGGTTGTCCCGAAGAAACCGGGGATCAGGCTGAAAAGCTGTGCAAACCCTAAAGCGAGCATGTAGCATACTCCGATAACGGCAATGTGTATTGACAGGGTTTCAATGTTCCCGGAATAGGTGGTGTCGCGTATGATCTTTTCGGTCTGCTCTTCCTTTTTATAATATCCCCGCGAAACGTACGGGACTATTTCTTTGCAATGCTTCG